>OFLL01000020.1_pt1 | contig 174000 bp, 133 predicted proteins | sample 1540861 | NCBI WGS metagenome assembly OFLL01 (sample SAMEA4413039, study PRJEB24355) | metagenome | biome: human; feature: gut; material: faeces | place: United Kingdom | collected 2010 | reverse complement strand
TTAAAAGATTATAAAACCGAAAAATCATTAAATATACGACAATCTTAAACCGCTAAAAAACGACATTTTCAAACCGCCATAAAACAGCATTTTTAAACCGCTATTGACAACCATTACATTTTTATATTTTAATATTGAAAAAATCACATTTTACATTCATTGTCATTATCTTTTTATCTTCAAATTGCTTGAAGTCATTTAGATTCAACTACATCTATTATGTATAAATCATTAGGACGGATTTCTTTTAAACCCGTCCCATGTTAAATTAATATATTCTATTGCTTTAATCTTGATTGCTGTATTTTATAAACGAATACTGTACCGATTGTAAATAAAATGATGCCAATAATGAATAATGGTATTCCAAACATATTAAAAGGTTCACCGTAAAGTTTTATTCCAATTTCCATAAACCTAGCTTTCATTACGAAGTAAAATAAGATAGACATAAATATAAATACTGCATATGTCCCAATGATTGATAAAATTATCGTTGGTTTTGATATAGATTCAAGTGCTTTAGAATTTTTATGCGGTGTATAAACAAATAGCCACATGACATTCAGTGCCAACATTCCAAAGCTACCTAAACATAAAATAAATCCATAAACACTTGTTAAACTTAAAATCCCTGCAATTGTTAAAAGTATCCACCAAGTATATTTCATGCTATGACACTTCTTTTCCTATTTTGTTATATCTTAAAACAGAAATCCCACTTATTAACCAAGCAATAAATGTTAATAAATTGGCGCTGATTACTGCACCAATAATATACAAAATGCCACTCGCTCTATTATTCACAAACAACTTTTTCATAGCTATAATGCCTAATAAATCTGAAGCTAAAGAAACAACAAATAATATTGCAAATATTGTCACGAATGTTGCTTGAGCAGTTTCTGGACTTTGTATAGTTTGTTCACCATTAACAGTTGTGGTCAATTCTGGCTGTATAATCCCTGTTGCTGATAAAATTAAAAATATTAAAAATAACAATGTTAAAAAACTTTGAATAATAATTCCAATTAAAGACGTCACTTTGATTAATTTTTCCATTTTCCTACTCCTTAAAATTATTTTACTTTAATATCTTTATAATCTGATTGGTGTTCTTTCACGTATGTTTTAGGATTAATATCTCTCTTATAATAAATTTTGTCGTTTTTAAACTCGTAAGTCGCGTAAAACATTTGATCTTTATCTTTAAATAACTTATAGCTGATGATAATTAATTTGCCATCATCAAATACATAAGTATTTACTTTATCCTTATTAAATTCAGGATTAACTTCATTACTCTTTTTAACCATCTCTTTATGAGTTTCTTGTTGAATTTTCATTACTTTATTAATTTGACTTTGATATTTATTTTCATTTTGCTCATTACCACAACCATAATTGATTATACTCATCATTATAATTAACACTCCTATAATTAATCTTTTCATTGGTTACTCCTTAATTATCTATTTTTAATAAAAAAGTCTTTCAACTCTATCGGTTTTCGATTAGGTTTTATAAAAAATTCCCAAAAGTGGTAAGCAGGCTGTCCAGATTTTTTATTTTCTCTAAATGAGCGAACATGTATAAATCTAAAATAGCATGCAATCGCATATAATCCGGGAATCATATACAAAATCGACAGTACTTTTGTAACTTTCACTCTATTAGCCAATTCAATATTATTTTGATCATATTGATAGTTTTTCAATAAAATAAAGTAAAAAATAATTTCTAACAAAATGGTAATTGCATATGCAACCATAATTGAAATATAACAATAAAAGCTTACTCTATCGCCAAAATCCCTACCATACTGCAAACGATTATTAATTATACCTGCAATAACTGGTAGAAACGCCAGTAAAATCATCATTGCAAATGGAATAACTTCAAATGATAAAAATATTTTGTTTATTCTCTTTATTTTTTCCATTTCTACTCCTTTAATTAGTTAATTTTTCAATAGCAGCAGCTATTGAATTTATTGCATTTTCTAGTACAGATAATGTACTACCCAATGAATTAACTTCATTTTGCATCTCGGTAATTTTATCGATGAGTCTATCGATATTATCATCAATATTTTTTATACAATTTGTTATTGAACCACTTATGAGTTCACTCTCACTTTTCTCTTCCCATTTCGAATTATTTTCTCCCTTCCAATAGGAATATTCTTTGAAAATATTCTTTGAATTTGTTCTATGCTCTTTCACTTCCTTTTTTAAATCATTTAATTTATTCTTAATTCGTGTTGCTCTTTCTATTTTATCATTTAATTCTGCTATTTTGGTTTTAGTTTCTGCTGACTGTTGAAGTTTATAATTCTTTTCCAATATTAAAGATGATTTCGACATTTTATTCTTCCTTTACCATGTAATTTTAATTTTTCCTCCAAGTATAAATTTAGCATCAACTTCAATTCCTTTTTTGCCAACATTTACACCTCCCCCAGCTTGAGCCCCAATACTCGCGCCAAAATCAAAATTTAATCCACTAAGTGCAAAACCACCTTCAACCCCTGTATTAGCTCCGACTGCTTCAGCTTTCGCTTCTACTCCATCAGCACCTAAAGATCCACTCGCACTTGCTGACAAAACTTTTGCATCTCCTTTTACATGCAAATTATTATCTTCTGATCCAAATCTTAATTGTGCTTCCGCATCAATTAATTGCGCTTCTGCAATAGCAGATATATGCGAGTTACTAATTTCAGCTGAACCTTTTACACTCCCTACTTCGAGTCCTGCCTTACCTTCAACATTCTCGTACTTTACCTTACCATCTAATCCAGCTACTTTAGCATCTCCTTTAACCCCCATCGAATCGTCGCTTCGATATGCTATTCCACTAACTTTACCTATTTCAGCTGTACCAACTATATGTCCATCTTTAGAAATTGCTTGAGTTCTACCTATTGTCTCATCTCCTTCTGCATAAGCAACAGGATGATCCGCTTTCATTTTTTTAAATTCACCCTTGTTAGTTTCATTTTTATACCAATTTTCTTTTGTAATGGAGTTTATCTTTGATACGATAATTCCATTTTTATCATGATATTCATTATTCAATTTATTTATTTGAGTTATTAATCCTCTTACATCATTGCTTAGACTTTCTAGTGATTGCTTACCTGTTTGATCCATAGTCTTAAGTTTTTCTTTAGTTCTATCTATTTTTTTGGAACTTTCATTGTAATCACTTTCTACATTATCTTTCCCTAAAGACACAGTATCAATAAATTCTGATGCTTCAGATAGAATTGCTGGGGAATTACTTGTAAGATCTATGAATTCCTTCTTTTTTGAGACCACACCTTTTTTAGTTTCATTCAAAGTTTGTAAACCAATTTTGGCATTACTACTTTTATCGCATTTTTCTCCAAGTTCTTTTAAGTGCTTTACTGATGCTTCCAACTTATCCATTAAATTAATAGCTCTAGAAATTGTGCTTATATGTGCTGATTCAACATATTTCTTTATACTATCCGCTGTTTTTCCTTTTATACTACCAGTTTTAGATAAAAAATAACATTGAGTGTAATGATTATATAATACTTCATTTAATTTCGTTTTCACATCATTTGTTTTATTAAAATATTCTTCTAACTCTGAATTAACTAATCTAGGCATATTTTCCCCTCCCTAATTCCTATTTGCAATTTTATTTGCATTATCTTTATCATTCCGTTGCATTGTTGATGCTATTTTATCCATTGCTTCTTTATCGCTGCCAATCATCTTAGAATACGTTTTCATCGCTTTCGATAAGTCGTCAATTATTTTTTCTAGTTCAACTATACTTTCTAATATAATTTCATTTTTAGCATCTTTTATACTAGAAATTGAAACTTCACTAATCTCACTTGATCCTTTTTCAAATTTCTCTAATACATTTTGAAATTCAATTGGATCTAAATAAATTTCTTTCCCCATACTTAAACCTCCTCAAAGTTAATTTTAAAATTAACAAAACTAGAACTCTTAATAACTTTTATAACATCTCCTACGGTTAAAGTTTTCATATATTTTATTATTTCATTCAAATCCAACACATCACCATTCAGTTTAGATAGCAATTCGTAAAATTCTTTTCTATCTTTTTCATATAATCGCCTAATACTTTCCATGATATTATTTTTAAAATCTTCAAATTTTCCAACGTTGTAATTTTCTATTTTTTTTATATTATTTATACATTCATCTTCCCTACCTAAAATACCTATTTCTTTTCTAGACTTGTGCACTTCAAAATTATCGCCAAATAAGTAATATCCAGTAGCCAAAATTACTGCATAATCATAATGTTTATTTTTATTATCAAACTCTTTAAATAAGTATCCAATAAATGAAGAGTTCCTACGTGCTTTTTCAACTATATAATTATGACCGTTAAACTTTGGTATATATAAATAATTAAATTTTTCACCTTTATTTTTAAAATTCTTTAATTTTTCTTTATTGTCAATTTTTTCACTTATATTAATCAAACAATTTTCGTAATTTAGCATATATTTTTTAAATACTTCCAAATTCTTTTGATCAAAAATCCATAAATCAGAAATCAACTTTTTAAAAGAAAATGTATAGTCACTAAATAATTCCATGAATTTCATAGTAGCTCTGTACTCACTAATTTTAAAATTATAATTCATGTCTTTCTTGGCTAACTCTTTAGCTTCTAAAACCGATGCCTCATTTAAATCTTCTTCACTCATCACTTTAATAATTTCATTGTATTTTTCAATATACATATCCTTATATCTATATTTTTTATCATGCGCAAATGAAATAACAGTGCTATTAAAATAATTATTAATATCTACAATTATATTTCTCTTTTTCAATTCAATTTTCAAATATTGTGCGAAGATAATTGGCGTTGCATTAGAAAAATTAATTTCTTTCCCGTTATCAAATATAACTTTAGAATGTCCAACTCCAGTACCTATAATTATATTTGTATAAATATTATTGTCAGAAATCTCACCATTTTTCGCATTAAAATCAAATCTCATAATACTCTCCTTTTATTCAAATAATTTAATTTTTTTATATTCATAGTTATATATATAATACATTTCATTATTCTTAAGGTTTTTTTCATTTACTTTATAACGAACTTTTATTAATTCTTGTTCGCTAATACTAATTCCTACAAAAGCGCTACTGACTATTTCCTTAAGTAACTTTATTTGAGAACTAAATCCTCCAATTGTTTCTTGATACAATCCGTAAATAATTGGAAAGACATTATTCTTTGGTCCGTCTAAAAATATAGTTTTTATTTCATCATTATTTGGTGATGCAATATTTATAAATTCTTTAAAATCCGATATAACTACTATCCATTTTTTTCGTGGTTCTACATTTTTTATAAAACTCACTAATTCATTTTTAAAACTAATAATTTCTTTCTTATCTCCACAGTACAAATAATCTTCATACCCTGTATTTTTTAATATGCCTTTTGTGTCTAAAGTTGCAATTTCATATTCATTTGAAATTATATTTAGCTGTTTCTCTAATAAAGTTAAACCATTATCTATATCAACAGGTTTAACTGAAGTGAAAATATTTGTTTGACTTAAGTCGAAACCAACTAGTTCCACATCCTCAAAGTCTAATCCTAATGGTAATTTGTGTTCTTCATGAATGATTTTTTCCAAATCATATGTTTCTTGAATATCATCCATTAATACCTTATCTGGCATCATTGGGATATGTTTTGGATAATCTCCTACATAGAATTCTTTCATTTGTGCTACTTCATTTTTAATGCGCTCGTTATATGTTTGTCCTTCTGCTAATTCAAATGGTTGCGCAATTTGGAACTGTGTGAAGTTATCATCATTTATTGCAGCTCTACCTTTAACATCTTTCACACCTTTTTTATAAGAACCAATAATATTTGTTAATTCATTATTTTCAAAGAGGTATAGTGCAACTCTTGTTTTAATGTTAGTAAATATAGCTGATTTTATTGCACTTGATCTTGATCCTGAAAGAATGATGTATACCCCTAATGCTAAACCTTCACGTGTTACCTTAGACATCATTTCTTCATATTCTTCCATAAATGGTGATTCTTTCACCGTGTCGTAGTTATCGATAATTAAGAAAATATTTGGAATTGAATTTCCAGTTTCTTTATTATATTGCTCTATATTAACTACTCTCTCTTGACTTAATAGTCTTTTTCGCTCAGAAATAATATCATGTATCTTACGTATCGCCTTCGCAATCTTGTCTTCTTGATCTACTGTAAAATAATCAGCAACATGTGGTATGTCTGTGACTGGCATCAAACCATTAGTTCCGAAATCGAACAAGTACATGTGTGCTTGATCAGGACGATGGTGTCTTGCAACATCGAAAATAATGTTGTGTAAGAACGTTGTTCTACCATATCCTGGACTTCCGATTAACGCGATGTGACCAGCTTTTTTCAATTGTAATACCATCGGCCCTTGATATTGTTCTTCTGGTACGTCTTTAAGTCCTAATGTTAATTCCACTTCTTTTGCATCATCTGACCATAATTTTCTGAAATCTGTTTCTACTAAATCTTCTTGATATACATTTTCTGGTAATGGTGGTAACCATGGACGCTTAACTTCTTCAATTTCTAATCGTGTTGTAATAGATTCGATATGATCGATAACCGCTTCTAACTCAGTTTGATTTTCTTTCGTTTCTTCATCTTCAAGTCCACTCAAGTCTTTGTTGATTGCTTGAAGTTGACCATAGTCATTAATCATGTAAATCGTCTTATCTTCAACTTCTAATTTATCGCCTTCGATGTTATATGTTGCTCCACTCCATGCAGATTGGAACAATTCATAAATTTCATTATTACCAACTTGTAAATACGCGCGACCTGGTAATGTAATGTCTGCTGCATCTGGTGTTTTTAAAATTTCATTACTGTCTTGTCTATCTTGTACTTTTAATGCCAATTTAAATTTAGAGTTAGACCAAATTTGGTCATCAACAACACCCGATGGTTTTTGTGTCGCAAGTATTAAATGAATACCTAACGAACGTCCAATACGTGCCGTTGATACAAGTTCTTTCATAAAATCAGGTTGTTCTGATTTTAATTCGGCAAATTCATCGGAAATAATGAATAAATGTGGCATTGGTTCTGTCGCAATACCTTCTTTAAATAACTTATGGTATTGATTAATATGGTTAACATCATGCTCTCCGAATAAACGTTGACGTTTTCTCAATTCGGCTTTGATTGATGTTAAGGCACGCATCGCTTCATCGCCATCTAAGTTTGTAATCGTACCAACTAAATGGACTAAATCTTTAAATAAGTTCGCCATACCCCCACCTTTATAGTCAATCAATAGGAATGCAACTTCATGCGGGTGAAAATTAATAGCTAAAGATAAAATGTATGATTGGATAATCTCAGATTTCCCTGAACCAGTGGTACCAGCAACTAAACCATGTGGTCCGTGTGCTTTTTCATGTAAGTTCAATGATAAAATGTCATCTTTACCTCTTACACCTAAAGGTACTGCCATCGTTTTGTATGTTTCGTTTTGTCTCCATCGATTAACCACATCAAGCTGATCTACTTCTTTCACGTTATACATTTCTAAAAATGTAATACTATCAGGAATTGCATTTTTCAAATGTTCGACGTGTATCAAATTCGCCAAACGTCGCGCGATATATTCTTTATCGACGTTATCAATATTTTCAGGTGTAAATTTCAATTGAACTAATTCTTTTTCTTTCGTAATCAGTTCGCCTTCAGTACGAGACTTGATATCAATAATGGTATCTACATGCTCTGGCAAACTTTCAATCACATCTTCAACAAAGATTAATGAAATACCATATTCTGATAAATCTTGGTTTACATATTCTAAAATGACGTGATCAATAATTAATGACATATCTGTAATGACAAACACTAATTGCGGTGTGAAAATAATTTGCTCATTACTTCTGCTGCGTTCACGCACAGCTTGGATACGTTCTTTAATCATGCTATAAATTGACGTTAAAATTTGGTCACGTGTTCGTTGATTGTAAACAAACCCTCTAATGTTTTGACCTCTCAATGTCATATGTGGCAACCAACGTGCCCATTTCAATGTTTCAACTTCATCTTCACGTGTCACAAATAGAAACTCTAAATCATGATAACTATGGAACGTTGACAATTGGATTAGCATTTTCTCCAATTCTTCTAAAATGAGATGTCGTGCACCAATATATGCAATTGGCCCATGATTTAAATCATTGATTAATGGTGCTTGTTCTACATCTGTGTAAAATTCATACAATTCTTTAGCATCGTCGAATAGTTCATCACGACGTTGGTTAAATTCTTCTTCTTGGTAATCTAATTTGAATGACTTTTCTACATTCGCAATACCTAACTTATAATATAAGAAATCGTGATGATGCGATGTTTTTTCATATATTCTTGGTGCTTTCGTTTCAACGATATCTTTAATTTCAGCAACCGTTGGATAATGATAATTCAAACTAAAACGTTGTGCTTTAATCGCTTTATTAATTTCTTTAGATTTATTATCCAAATAAGCTTTGTAATCTTTCTCTCGTTTTTCAACATCTTTGTTATACTTTTTCTTTTCAGAGAAATACGTTGTAATACCAAATACTATCGTTACTGTACTCATACCAATCATCATTAAAATATAAATACCAATTGGTCTCACTAAAAAGATGACAACAGTTAAAGCAATCATTACTAATGGCGGTATAATGGAACGCCATATCACTGTATTGTTCTTCTGTATTGGCTGTGGTGGTCTTTCAATCTTAATATCATCGGTCGGTTCACGGTGAATAATCCTTGGCGAACGATGGTACGTATTGTAATCATCTGCCTGTGCATGTGGCATCTCTTGTGTTAAGCGAATTAATGACGATGCCACTGTATTCTGACTCAATACATTTAAACCATCAGCTTGTACTTCGAGCCATATCCCTTCAACATAAATATGATCACCAATGTAAGCTTTGTTTGTTAATTGCTCTTGTAGTTCATAGTTAATATACACATCTGTATTTTTATCGTGCACAATGCGTACGTATTGTGATTCTTGTATTGATTGAAAATCTTTAATAATGATGGCATTCATCAAGCTTTGAATAACCATATCATCATACGCATTTGGCCCAATTGTCATCGTATCTTGAATTGAAGGATAAGCAAATGATGCATAATCAGCTTCTGTATAAAGTTGTAATGTAATGTCATCAAGGTCACCTTTTCTAACAAGCACCTTATTAATAGAAGTATGATTCGCTTGCCAAGTACCTTGATTATTTTGTTCTAAATGAATGACTTCGCCTAACGATTTCAACGTAATATCTGCACGCTCGTCTTCGCTAATAGTATATGTCTTACCATCTCGCAAATTGAGCATCTTCAATTGTTTGTTATATTTTATAATCAATTTATGCATTGTCTTTGCCTCAGTCCTATACTATTTTTTTCTTTCAGCTTCTTGACGTTTTTCTTTATCTTTTTGTGCTTGTTCTTTTTGTTTCTTTTCGTTCTCTTCTTGTTGCTTTAATTTCTCATCTTTCGCTTTTGCTTTCTCTTCTTCAGATTTTGCTTTTTCATCTTTAACTTGCTTTTCTTTATCTAAAATATCTTGCAATTTATCGTTATATTTTTTAGTTTCTTCAGAACGTTTATCATTCGATAAATCACCATTATTTTTAATCTCATTTAATTTATTAATCAACGCTAATTTCGTAATATCGTTATCATCTAAATATGTTGCAATGTCAATCGCTTCATCAAGATGTCCTTGTCCTAATTCCATCCAATATAATAAGTAATCTTTGTTCGAATTTGGCGTCACATTATTAAGCAAGTTTTCTTTCTTATCTTTTTCTAAACCTTGTTTGTTCGTTTGGATATAGCTTTTGGCATAAATGTAAAGCGCTTCTTTGTCTAATTTTTTACCATCTAAATCATCATACGTATTTAGTACTTGCGTATAATCATCCTTTACAAATGCTTGGTATCCTTTTTCAATGCGCTCATTATGCTTCATTACTGAAAAATATAAAAAAGCTAAAAATGCAATTAATAACACACTTAACGTTGTCATACCGATAGCGACCCATTTAAAAACGGTATGCCCTACTTTACGAACATATGCATAATTTTCACTATAATCTTGTTCTTGTTTCTGATATTGTTCATCTAAAAACGAAGTTAATAAGTCTAACGTTGCCGCTTCAATAACTTTAGTTTCAAATGGTGTTCCTTTATGTAGTTCTAAGTTTCCTTCAACTAATGCGTCAAATGATTGTTTCTCATTGAATGCACATATAACCAGTGCTTTATATCTTGTTAAAAATTCAGCTTCCGACATTGGCAAAGGGTCAACAACATTTTGTAATCCTCTCGTTTTGGCAATCGGCAATCCATCTCTTGTGAAAAATAATTCATCTGGTGCCAACACAAATGTGTAGCGTGTACGATTTACTTCTTCTAAATTTTTGATATTAAGTAAGTAACGTAATTTTTCATTTTTAGTAAATGATTTAATATTATCAAAAGGTGTATGATTGTCATTAATGTCATAATGTATTTGGAAACTATCACGTAGTTCAGTTAGTTCAGCATCTATAAAATATGGAGAATGTTGTTCTAATAAGTACATTAAATGAAAATGTTCTGGTTTAATTGAAGACTTAGGAATCTCTCTCATATCTAAACGTAATTTTGTTTTAGCTGCTTCTTCGGCATCTAAAGGTGTTAACATATCTTGCATTTCATTTTTAGGGTTATGATTTTTAACCATCTATTTTTCCTCCTATAGTAACTTCAAAATATCTCCATCAGCGATTTGATAATCAATAAGTCGGTCGTTTTCAACAAGTAATTGACCTTTCGTCATCACTTTAATTTGTGTATTCACATCGAAAATCGAAATATCCAAACTGTCTAACACTAATGCTATTAGATTCTTAATCGGTAAATATGCTGGTACTGCTAAGTCATATGTGCCGTAATTATAATTAGTAAAATCAAATGTTACTTTTACGTGCTGATTCATTTTTCGTTCGTCTCCCTTTATGAATTGAAAAAATGACAAATCCTAAAGTCAAAAAAGCCCCTACAGACATCAAAATGTACGGGAATATTTTTTTCTCCTGCTTGTTTTGAATATAGGGGCTTTTATCACTCTCCGAAGTCTTTTCTAAGTTAGATTTGGAAAATAACACTTTTTTAGTTTCATTCAAGCGAGTCGAGTGACTCGCTTGATTTTGAAACATATCATTTTTTATTTGTTGTTGTCTTTCTTTTTTCTGCTTAGCAATCGCATCATTAACCGCTTTGCTGTCTTTATTAAATAGCGTTGTATCATATTGATTTAAATCATTATTGATTCGCTTTTCCTCTTCTTGTTGCACGTCAATATTAAGTCCGCCATTATTGCTAGATGCTGTTAAAAAAGTTAAAGCAATCACGCTATTCATCAACATTAGATTAATCTCTCTTTCTTAAAGTGTTTTACAAACATGTTCAGTACGAAGCCAATAATCACAAGTACTGTTAATATTACTAGCGCCAAGCCTATAGGATGCTCTGCATTTAAATAATTGAAGAACATGTTATCGATATAAGATAATGGTGAAATTTTATTAGTCACACCTTGTCCAGCTGCTTTCAAATTATTCATAGCTACAAAGTATAGACCCAATGCAGCAATCATTAAGAACATACCGATAGATTTTACCTGTCTTAGTAAATACGTATTAATAAGTACGAAGACCATCATAGTTAAAATCACCATTAAGATGAATTTCGCTCTATAGCCAGCTAATACATGGAACTTATTCATTGCAATTAAACCGACAATTAATCCTTCTATCAAACCAGTTGTACCAATAACACCTGACGTAATGACATTATTCCAAAGATGATTTTTACTACTATAATCATCTTTAATGAAATTCATTTGTCCTTTGGCACGTTCATAACTATAGAAAATATATGCTGTAATCATTGATAGTAAGTACATCAATAATACGAATAATGTCGGTGAAATCACGTCTGTATTACCATTATTAGCTAAAACATTTTCTAAGTTTTTCTTTTGAACCGGATTACTCATAAATGCTTTTAATGCTTGGTTTTGTCTGTCGCCATCTTTAGAATTTTGTAATACTTTTTTAAACTCTTTAGCGAATAAATCATTTTCTTTATCGTTTTTAGCCATTTGACGGTTCAAGTCATTCGCTCTTACGCCTAATGCTCGACCTGTCGCATGTAGCTTATTAACATTATTGTCGACTTGATTTAATTGGCCACTAACAGAATCTGCAATTGATTTTGATTCTTGTGTATCTGATAGCAATTGCGTACTCTTTTCAGAAATTCTACTAATTTCTTTATCTAAATTTGAAGACATCGTATTAAATTCATCATTTTTGCCTTTATCAATTTTTGGTTCTTGTGGCTCTTCAGCAAATGTCTTTTTAACGTTTTCTAACTGATCAATCAGCTTAGAAATATCTTCTTTATTTTTGGTTGTATTCTTTTTGTTATTTAAAATGTCATCAATCAGTTTGTCTGAGTTTTCTTCCATTGAATCAATTTGATGTAACACAGCTACTTTATCGTCTTTGAAACTTTCCATGTCATTGATAACTTGGTCAACCATCATATCAATTAAACGTTTGTTATCGAATGGTTTATCTTCTCTGCCTTTTGTATCTGTGTACATTTTATAATGTGCATCAAATCTAGATAATGCACTCAATTGCTGGCTTAATGCATCTTTCGATAAGCGACCATCAAGGTTATGATTCAATGTTACATCCACAACACTCGTTGCTTTCTTATCATTTGGTTCATCTTGACGATTTGCTTGTCCAAATAACAATTGTAAATGCATTGTTTTATCTTTTAAGAAATCTTTCTCAGCATCCTTTTTCAATTTAGCAACGCCATTGACTTCAACTTTATATTCCTTGTTAGATGTATCGAGTTGAACACTTTGATCCTTAATGTCATATTTTTTACCATTAATTTTAATGTCGCCTTCAAAATTAAAATGAGGATCTGTTGCAACAGTTAATTGATTAATATCATTACTTTTAATCGTTTCAGTACGTTGCACTTTGACACCATCATTAATCAAACTACTTGTGTCTTGCGCAACTTGGTTATCGTAATCTGTTAAATTAATGTGTTCTGCTAACGGTTTTTTCAAATTATATTCGTTTTTATAACGTTTTGCTTCTTTGACAATTGCTTCGTATTTATTAGCTTCATCCTCATTTAAACCTGCAGCTATAAAGTCTTGTTTAGACATGTTATAGATAAATGTTGTATCTGTATCAGGTTCTTTGACAATATCATCATGAAGTTGTTTTTCTAAGTTTTCAGCGAATTGAGCATTGTTCATTTTAATGCTATTTAGCGCATCTTGTAAGTCTTTGTTATTTGCAAGCTCATCTTGCAGTGATTCTGTTAATTGCTTACGATAGTCTTCAATCATACCTTTTGAAAATGGTGACTCTTGTGATTGAATGATTTCTCTTAATTTATCTAAGTTTTCTTTAACAGTTTGTTTATATTCTTCTTTACCTGTATCTTGCATACTTGATTGTTGATCAATTTGGCTGTCCATCTGTTTTAATGCATTGATATAGTTATCAAGTTCCACGCTATCTTTTTGCGATTTATAATCTTGTAGCATTTTATCCATCGCTGTATTGTGCTCGTCAAATAATGAATTTTGTTTTTCAATTAAAGTCGAAACATTATAATCTGTGTTCACTCTGAACGTATCTGAATTCGCACTCAATAATGATTTATTGTATGTTTGGAACCATTTTGTAATATCTTTGTTTGCAGAAATTGAATTTACAAGCGTATCTGTAAATAATTCCGGGAAGTCGTTAATTGGATTTAATAAGTAATTCGAGAATTTACTATTCACACCATGTTCACGCGTCATAATAGCGCCAACATTTTTTTGTGCATTATGTAAATTATCAATGATGCTTGTTAAATAAATTTCGACCAAGTTTTTGTTAAAGTCATTAAGTACATTACTTACAACTTTTTCTGTGTTTTTAGCTACTTCTTCTTTTTGTCCTACAGCTGTTTTATACTGTAGTGATATTTTCGATGGTGTTTTAGCGTCTAATTGCATTGCCAATTTTGAAAAGTTTTCTGGGATAACAATCATGACTTGGTATCCACCATTTTTCAAACCAGACTCAGCAACGTTTCGTGTTACTGTTTCAAATTTATAGTTTTTCTCATTTGCTAACCTTTTAATAAATGCTTGACCCAGCTCAACCTTTTTACCGTTATATGTCGTTGGTTGATCCTCGTTAACAATTGCGATATGTATTTTATTATTTTTATTACTTACACTTTGGGATCCTTTTTCTGATTGATCTCCATATTTTGTTTGAACAAAAAATATCATACTAACTATGGCAATTATAATAATTAAAGTGACAATTAATGCATAAATCCAATTTTTCTTTTTCATGCTTATTTCCTTTCAGTTGTTTTCTTAAAAAATGATAAGCAAAGCCACATTAGAAAATGTGACTTTGCCAATTTCAGAATGCTTATTGCAAACCGAAATTATTAGAAAGTTGTTGGTCTTGCTCTTGAACGGCATCAGCAGTGCTATTCAATTGTTGTTTAATTTCTTCTAATAATTGTGCAAATTTTTCTACTTTAGGACTAAGTTGTTGGAATTGCTCTTCGAAACGGCTGAAAGCTTGACCTTCCCAGTTCGCTGAAATTTCACCTTGTGCACGTGTTAAATCAGATAAAATTTGACGGATTTGGTCTGAACCTTGCCCGTAAGATTGCGATTTTGCTCTGATTTCCTCTGGACTCATCTTAATCATTGCCATAACTAGAAACCTCCTGAATATTTTAAGTTTATCAAAACTTTTTAGGGACACTATTTTTTGAAAAAGTGCTCCTTACTCAAATAATATATAAATTATTAGTATATGTATATAGTTTTTTAAGTATTTTTAGCTTTTTTTAAATAAATATATTGAATATATCCATATATTTTTAATTAACCATTCATTTTTGTAATATAAATGTGTATACTAAAATTAAATTAAATACATAAAGGATTAAATGGTTATTATGAAGAAAACAATTTTACTGACGATGACAACTCTTACTTTATTTAGTATGTCGCCTAACTCGGCTCAAGCATACACGAATGATAGCAAAACATTAGAAGAAGCAAAGAAAGCACACCCAAACGCACAGTTCAAAGTGAATAAAGACACCGGCGCGTATACTTATACTTATGACAAAAACAACGCGCCAAACAACAATCATCAAAATCAGTCACGTACAAACGACAATCATCAACACGCAAATCAACGTGATTTTAACAACAATCAGTACCATTCTTCATTAAGTGGTCAGTATACGCACATTAATGACGCAATTGATTCACACACACCGCCTCAAACGTCACCAAGCAATCCTTTGACACCAGCCATACCGAATGTCGAAGACAATGACGATGAATTAAATAACGCTTTTTCAAAAGATAACAAAGGGCTTATTACAGGCATCGATTTAGACGAATTGTATGACGAATTACAAATCGCCGAATTTAATGACAAAGCAAAGACTGCTGACGGTAAACCTTTAGCATTAGGTAACGGTAAAATCATTGATCAGCCTCTTATCACAAGTAAGAACAACTTATATACTGCTGGACAATGTACATGGTATGTCTTTGATAAACGTGTCAAAGATGGACACACGATTAGTACATTTTGGGGAGATGCTAAAAACTGGGCAGGCCAAGCTTCAAGCAATGGCTTCAAAGTAGATAGACACCCAACACGAGGATCAATTTTGCAAACAGTAAACGGTCCATTTGGTCATGTAGCCTACGTTGAGAAAGTTAATATTGATGGAAGTATTCTAATTTCAGAAATGAATTGGATTGGTGAATATATCGTTTCATCAAGAACCATCTCTGCTTCAGAAGTTTCATCATATAGTTACATCCATTAAATTAATCATGACATCAATAAAAAGCGACCAGTTCGCAGTTTACAATTCGTAACACTGCAAAATTGGTCGCTTTATTTTGTATGTTATTCGATTATAAAATATGATGTTTACCTTCAAAATTGCAATAACTTGTCACCTTAAAGTTAACCGACATTTTTCAAGAATCATTATGTAATCAAACTATTTTTTGTAGTTTATTAGATTTTCAATAACTTATTAAACATTATTATAACTAAAATTCTATTAATTTAAACAAAATTTAAAATAAACCATTTAATAAAATGTATTGTTCTGATATGATTAACTCATAAATAATTGGGAGGAAGCAAAATGTCTAAAAAGTTAAAAATTATAATTCCTATTATTATTGTCTTATTATTAATAGGTGGAATCGCATGGGGAGTTTATGCATTTTTTGCAAACACACCGAAAAATACATACTTAAAAAGTGAACAACAAACTGCAAAAATGTATAAAGATTATTTTAATGACCGTTTTGAAAACGAAGTGAAGTTCCAAGAAAAGATGAAAGATAATTCATTTTTATCTTCATTAGAATTAAGCGCAGATGCATCAGATGAAATTGTTAAGGGGCTTGGTATTCCTAAATCTGTTGTTAATGCTTCGAAAATTAAAATGTCATATGGACATGATCCTAAAAAAGAGAAATCAATGATTAATCTTGAACCAACAATAGCAGACTCTGAATTAGGGAAATTCCAGTTAGCTGCAGATAAAGATAAGCATTATTTCGAATCACCATTATTTAAAGGGAAATATAGTGTTAATAATTCTGATTTATTATCAACTTATTCAAAACTTACAGGTGAAGATGAAGAAACAGCAAAAGAAAATGGTATTACAAACCAACAACTAAATTTAAATACTCTTTTTAGTAATGCTCAAGCACAACAAAGTGACTACAGCAAAATTGCCGAAAAATATTCCGAACTTATTGTCGACAAATTAGATGACGATAATTTTGATAAAGGTAAAAAAGAAGAAATTAAGGTTAATGGTGAAAAGTACAAAGTTAGACCTGTCACGTTAACACTTAGCAGAGCTGACACTAAAAAAATTACATTAGCTGTATTAGAAGAAGCTAAAAAGGATAAAGACCTTAAAAAATTAATGGAAGAACAAGGTGCTACAAAAGACTTTGAAAAAGACATCAAAAAAGCAATTGACGATGTCAAAGAAACTAAAAAAGATGAATTTGCTAAAATTCAATCTAAAATTTATACCGAAAAACATACGATTGTAAAACGAGAAATTACTATTACAGACAAAGAAAATAATAAAACTAAAATCAAAGGTACTAATACTTTAGAAGACAATAAGTTAAAACTAGATTACGCACTTGATTTCGATCAAGATAAATACACGTATGCTGAAGCGAAATATACAATTAAAGGCGTATCTTCTAAGGAAAAAGACAATAAATACAGTGATAAATACGAATTTGGTAAAAAGACAGAATATGATGAATCAAAAATCAAATTAGATAACCAAGAGAAAGTAGATGGCACAAAACGTCAAGATAAAGGTAAAATTACTGTCGCATTAGATAAATATAGCGACGAAAATGAATTCACTTTTGAAAATAATATAGATTCTGACGTAAAAAATAACACTCAGAAATCTACGTTAAATATCGGCATCAAATATGCTGAAGAACCAATTAATTTCATTTTAAAATCTAGCACAAAATTGAAAGCAGATATTGATTTTGATGATAGTGGTGCGAAAGATTTCAATAGTCTATCTTCAAAAGATCGTGAAAAACTTGAAAAAGAAATCGAAAAAAATGGCGGCAAAATGTTTGAATCAATTTTAAAAAAGGCATCTAAATAACTAAAATATAAAAATAAGATTGGAAGGTCATCTTGCCTTTCAATCTTATCATTGGAGGAGTGGTTAAATGAAAACAATACATTTGTTTCGCATCTACCACTCTTTTTTATTGAAAAAGTGGTATTTGATTATCTATTTACTATTTATATTAGCGGCACTCGTTATTACATTAACGACAATCCAACATGTAACAGAAGATGACAATCATTTTAATATAGGTGTCGTAGATAAAGATCAATCAAGTGAAACGAAATTAATCTTAAACTCTATTGGTAAAGGGAGTAACCTAGGAAAAAATGTGAGCATTAAAGCATATGATGATAAGCAAGCACATACTTTGTTAAAAAAACATAAACTTCAAGGTTATTTTGTTTTTGATAAAGGTATGACCAAGGCATTTTATAAACAAGGCGAACTACCAATTTCAGTATATACATATGATCAACAATCCATGAAAAGTGTCGTGCTATCTCAGCTAACAGATTCTGTTTACCAACGTCTTATGCGATCAATGGGTGGCATCTTAGCTTTTCAAGACTTAGCACCGAAAGCATCACATTCTGACAGTATCAATGTTATGACTGATTTGCTGATTACAGGATTAAACCGTTCAGGTGCATTTAACTTAGAACCGATTCATTTATACGATACGGGCAGTTATTATGCAATTACAGGATTTTTAACAACGGTATTCATCTTTGCACTATCTTTATTTACAGTTTTGAAAATGAATCAAGATACTGTATTGAAAGCGCGATTGAAAATGTTTCATTTTTCTAAAGAGCGTTTGTTAATCATTCGTGCGTTGATTACATGGTTTTATACTATGTTATGGAGTATCGTTGGTGTAGTTTGGATTGTGTTCAGTATTCCGAATACCTTTGAATTATATAATTGGCCAACGTTAGCCATTCATTTAAGCTATTATGTTACCTTTTTAATACTGTGGTTATTACTCATCGAACTTTTAACTACAGGCTTGTTGAATAGTATTAGTAAAGTCATATTAGCTATTGTCATCCTGGTGTTATCTGGTTTAACAATACCTACGATTTTTTTACAACATATAGCAAATGGCGTTTTCAATATTCAACCGTTCGCAGTTGTAACAAATCAATTGTTAGAAATTATTTTAAACAACTACATTTTAGAACTGCACCCTAGTTTCTATCTTAGCTTCATCGCACTTTTGATAATTAATTTAGCTGTATTGGTTTGGAGGTATCGTCAATGAAGCCTTATATACAACTTGTTGTGTTCAAGCAATGGTTACAATACATCTTGCTCGTAACAACCATTGTCATCGCACTCGTACTTATTGGTATCGGTTACCGTGTAGCACATGACAACTTCAAAATACCGATTACCATTCAAGATTTAGACCAAACCACTGCATCAAAATCATTCGTCAATAAAATTAAACAATCTGACTATGTAACTATTAAAAAAGTCGATGAAGATGAAAGCTATATTGAAGATGATGTTACTAAAAAGGAAGCTATTTTAAGTATGCAAATTCCTAAAGGTTTCTCTCAAAAATTAAAAGAGAACCGTTTAAAAGAAACGATACAGTTATATGGTAGAGATGACTTTATAGGTGGTATTGCTGTAGAAATTGTTAGTAGTTCATTATATGAGCAGCAAATTCCTAACATTATTTATGAACACCTTGAGGATATGAAACAGCATCAATCCATCGATGCTATCAACAAGTCCTATCATAAACATACACCTGAATCTAAAATCAAATTTGTGTCGCTTACTAAACAAGCACAACACTCTATTTCAATTAGCTTAATCTTTGCGGTGATTTTATTTGTTAGCGCTGTTCAAGTAGTACTTCATTATCGTTTAAACCAACAAGCAGCATTGCAACGATTATCACAATATCATTTAAGCCGTTTCAAACTATATAGTACTTATGTAATGACACATACGATTTTGTTATTGTTGGTACTATTGGCAGTTAGTCTATATTTGTCTCAACCACTCAGCTTAATATTTTACTTAAAATCACTGTTACTTATATTGATTTATGAGATAGGTATCGTCTTTATCTTATTCCATATTCAAACAATAAGTCATCGATTATTCATGACATTTATATATGCACTTGCTATGGGTATCGTATACTTGACCATTTTCATGTAAAGGAGCGTAACTGATGATAGAAATTAATAACCTTTCAAAGCGTTACCGTAACAAACAGATTTTCAATCATTTAACCATGTCCTTTGATAGTAATCGATTAACCGTATTACTTGGTGATAATGGCGCTGGAAAATCAACATTACTTCGTATGATTGCTGGTATTGAAAAAGCTAATGATGGAACTATCAACTATTTCGGCGAAAAATGGAATCAAAGACAAATACAAAATCACATCGGTTATGTGCCACAAGACATTGCGTTATTTGAACACATGACAGTGGCTGAAAACATTAAATTTTTTAAATCACTTTGTAAAAATCCAATTAACGATACAACTATCAACGAATATTTACAGCAATTAAATTTTGATGATACGTCTGCCAAAGTATCTACATTGTCCGGTGGGAATAAACGTAAAATTAATATATTAGTAGGTTTACTAGGTAAACCTCGAATTCTCATTTTAGATGAACCGACAGTTGGTATTGATTTAAAATCTAGACATGACATCCACCAACTACTTAACATTATGAAATCTAAATGTTTAATTATATTAACTACCCATCATTTAGATGAAGTTGAAGCACTTGCAGATGATATCAAGTTAATTGGCCAAGATCCTTTTTATCAACATGTTTTAGAGGACAAACAATGGACTTATACCTATTATTAAAACGAAAAAATCCCAAGCTGCGTATGATATCGCAACTTGGGATTTTCTGTATTATCTACTTTGCAAGTATGACATTGGGTCTACTGCATATTGATTACCGATGCCACCAGACATACGTTGGAAGTGTACGTGAGGCGCTGTTGAATTACCCGTACTACCTGAATATGCAATTTGGTCACCAGCTTTGACTTTATCACCAGCTGAAACAGTTAAACGATTATTATGCATATACCATTGGTAGTTATTACTGTTCGCTTCTTTAATCGTTACTTGATTACCACCACCATAGTTACTCCAACCTGCTTGTACTACTGTACCATCAGTTAATGAGTAAACTGGTGAATTTTCAGGCATTGCATAGTCGACACCGTAATGCGCACCACCACCGTGATATTGTCCATATGGTTGTAGTTGTTTACGACTTGTTAACCAGCTTGCGTCTTTCGCATGACCACTAGCTGTCGCTTTACTTGCTGATCCGCCATTTTGATTAGACGTGCCATTAGGGTAATTGACCTTTCCATTACCATCATGGCTGTTATACGCTTGGTTGTTACTATGTGAATAATAGCTCGCGTCTGGACCTACATTTGATTGATAACCATATTGATTAATGTGCTGTTGGCTTTGACTCGCTGTGTAGTCATTGTTATCTCCTGTTGTTGCTGGATTCACATATGTTTGACCGCTTCCATTGGCATTTGCATTTTTTGGATAACAGTTATAAAAATAATGCGTATGTCCTTGAGCATCTACGAATGTATAGCTATATTCTTTATTATCAAACATTGCTTGATTCCAGTTACCATCAGGTGTGTGATGATAATCCCCATTAGAATCAATTGTATAATAAGTACCATAAGATACGTCTTGTGATTGTGCTGACATTTGTGTATGTGCTTGTTGGGTGTTTGTCGTTTCTGCTGCATCTGCTTGATGCGCCATTGTAAATGTAGCGAAGCCCATCGTTGCAATCGCTGCTGCTGTTAATTTTTTCATGTATAAAACATCCTCCATTAAAGTTAAAGTTAGTTTTCAATTAAACTGTACTGCACATACTAAAAGAATTAGACAACTGAGTAAAGGATTTAATTCTCATTTTCCAACTATTTAATATTCCCGAAATGTTTTACTAAACTCATTACATTGTCATTACAAAATAGCCATACATTGATATTAAAATGACATCTCTCACTGCATTCGTTTAACCTTTTATAAATTTTCAAAACTAACAACTAATCATTCGTCCATGTTCGCGGTTCAACGCTAATGTATGATAGTAATCATCCATCAAATCATATCAACCAAATTCCATTATCAATCGCTATTGATTGTCATTCAACTTTCTAATAGTGATATGCTTCTCAGGCTTAAAAATCGTCATATCTTTTCTATTAATTAAATCATCTGTGAGCTTTAATGCTACTATTTCATTGCTACCATAATACTTAATATATAACGTTCTTGTAGTTAAATTTATTACGGTCTGATACATCGTATAGTGATTGTCAGCATCATGCGGACGTACAATTCCAATCGGTATATTTACCGCATCTAATAAATAAAATGCATTCATTAAATCCATTTCTTTATCATTGTTTTGAGCAATGTTTGCTTTCATAAATGCCATTCTCACAAAGCGCTCAGTTGAAGTAAATCCACCTGGCAATCCAAATGTACCTGCTTCATTGCCTAAAGGTTCAATCGTTACACCTTCCAATAAATTTGCTGTTGCTGGATAAGGAGAAATATTGATATATTGCCTTAAATTACTATAATGCCAATCTAAGTCTGGATGATTTGTTAAGACACCAATAGGGTTATCTTTTATAACCACTTCACCCTCTTTAAATGAAACTTCGACTGATTGTCCAGTTGCATCGGAAACATGATAATGCAATGGCGGAACTTCACCGATATCATTTAAATATACAGCTACAACATGTATTTGGGATGCTTGTTGTTTCATATCTTCAATGCTTGTTGTATATCCCAAAATCCATGTTACAATTTCATTTTGCGTAATATTCATCGCGTCCGCTTTGTGTGTTGATCCATATGAACTATAACCTCGGAAATATTGTGTTGAAATGGCAACGCCATGTTCATTAACACCATCACCATAAATAAAACCTTCCATATCTGTTCCTGTGCCAATAAAGCCATATTGCGTTTGGCCTGTCGTGCCAGTGCGAGATGTCCAACGATAATTTCTAGGCGTCACTGCTGGCGAACCATCTAATGGATAATCATAATCCATCGTGCGTCCAAGAAGTACTTGATTATTTAAAGTTTGTATTGTGAATCCTGTGCACATTGTTCTCACTCCTCTGTACCTTCATTTACTTTAATCACTTTCAAATAAAGCTGTTTCACTTAAACATACTATAAAAAATCAATCATACAAGCAATTAATTGATATTCATTCTCAATAACTGTGGTATGATATGTAAGGAAATCATGACTTATGTGTGAGTGAACGATCATCTATACATCCGTTCACTTCATCTCATGACTTTCTATATTTAATTTTTACAAGGAGTGACATCTGTGAATAACACACAATCTTCACCACGCAGTAATATTATTATTGCGATTATGTTGTCTGCATTAACATATTGGTTGTTTGCACAATCATTTATTAATATAGGACCTCTCGTTGGTCAAACGTATCAAACCTCTCCTGCCGTGTTAAATTTATCTATTAGTTTAACTTCCTTCGCCACAGGTATCTTCATGGTGGCTGCAGGTGATATTGCTGATAAAATAGGACAACTGAGAATGACATACATGGGTCTCATAATCAGTATGTTTGCATCTCTTCTATTAATTATATCGGACATCACTGCACTGCTCATCATCGGTAGAATTTTACAAGGTCTATCAGCAGCTATCTTGTTACCTTCAACAGTTGGCGTTTTAAATAATCAATTTAAAGGAGAACATTTAAGACGAGCGATTAGTTATCTAATGATTAGTACTGTTGGTGGCATCGGCCTAGCTGGTGTTATCGGCGGTTTAATCGCCACAAATTTCGGATGGCAAACGAATTTCATCATTAGTATAGTCATTGCTTTCATTGCCATATTGCTTCTAAAAGGCACACCTGAAAAAGTAAGTCAACATAGCCATCGTCATCCATTCGATTACAAAGGTATGTCGATTTTCGCTGTTATGATTGGTAGCTTTACATTATTGTTAACACAAGGATTCGAACAAGGTTGGTTTAGTACATTTTCATTCATTTGTCTGAGCATTTTTATCATCACTACGTTGATATTCATCATCATCGAACGTCGACATGAAGTACCTTTTATTGATTTTTCAGTATTACGCAACCGTCCGTTCATTGGTGCATTTTTAAATAACTTTGTTTTAAATAGCGGTCTAGGCGTAACAGTGGTCTTTTTCATATATGCTCAAACACACCTTGGTTTATCAGCTGCGCAATCTGGACTTGTTACATTGCCATATGCCATTGTGGCAGTTGCGATGATTCGTTTAGGTGAAAAAGCAACATTACGTTTCGGTGGCAAATTGATGCTCATCATTGGTCCGTTGTTCCCTGTCATCGGCATCACTATTATTAGCATGACTCAATTATCGGCATCACAATATGTCATTGCAGTTATCATTGGTTTCGTCATTTGCGCAATTGGAAATGGTTTAGTCGCAACACCCGGCCTTACAATTGCAATTTTCAGTATGCCAAATGAAAAAGTTGGTTTAGCTACAGGATTATATAAAATGAGTGGTACATTAGGTGGCGCCTTTGGTATAGCACTAAGTACTACAGTTTTCAGTATGTTACAACTAAACTATGCACCAAGTGTAGCTGCAACCGTAACATTTATCGTCAGCATTGTATTGATGATCCTTGGCTCATTGTCTGCATACATGATCATTCCAAAAACAGTTAAATCTTAAATATAATAGAAGAATTATGTTTCGAAATATCTTTATCACTTTAAAATGATATACAAGAAATTCAAGAAAAATAAGCGAAGAACGTTTTTCTCTGTTCTTCGCTTACTCTAATTATATTCACTATCAATTAGACAAAATGGCCATTTTCAAATATCACGCGTTGTTTCTGACCTTGAATATATTTATTATAATTCTCTTTTTGAAAATCAGTTAACATTAATTTAGATGTACCGTATTTTAACACTTTTTGCATTGTTTCTATTCTCATTTTTCTAAATAACCATCCATCTTTTAACACAATACGATTAACAGCATCATATGATAATTCTACTGTTTCTTTAATTTCAAATGTCTTGAATGAAATAATCGTGCACATTAAAAACGTATCACCAAAGTAATAAACATCTAAATCATCACGTTTATGTTGTCCAACTAACAAACGACCATATTCGAACTCTTTTTCTGGATATTTCAATTCTAAAAAACTAATAATCTCTTCTTCTTTTAATTTGAATTGCATTTAAAAACATCCTCTCTTAAGTTTTAACAAGCCTTAATTAAAAATTTTTTCAATCACATAGTTCAATATACATCATTTCGTTATATTTTTTAATACTTTTTTTCAAAAACAAATATTTTATTCTTTAAAATAATGACTTTTGTATTCCTCATCACAATAAACATTTTAAAATTCTAGTTATCATAATCATTAAAAGGTATTAACCTTAATAATATATTCTCTCGCCTCAACCTTAATCGCATACTATAGGCGTCTGTTTGTAGACAATAAAAGTCATTCACGTCTTCATATGTCATCAAATGTTTATCATGATATGATGAATATAATAATCGGGTATATAACTGTATGATTAATTACACAATAAAGAGAAGGAATATAATATGAAAAAAGTGTCAATTAAAGATGTTGCTAGAGAAGCTGGTGTATCAGTTACAACTGTGTCACATATTTTAAATCATAATGATAGTCGTTTTTCCGCAACAACGATAAAAAACGTACATGCTGTTTCAGAACGTTTAGGCTATGCCCCTAATAAACATGCAAAACAATTGCGCGGCAGTAAAATTCAAACTATTGGCGTCATTTTACCTAGCTTAACAAATCCGTTTTTCTCAGCACTAATGCAAAGTATTCATGACCATAAACCATCTGATGTTGATTTATGCTTTTTAACATCTACAGCAACTGATTTGTATGACAATATTAAACATTTAATTGATCGAGGTATTGACGGATTAATTATCGCACAATACATATCATCCCCGGACGCCCTAAATAACTATCTAAAGAAACATCATGTACCTTATGTCGTACTGGATCAAAATGACCATCAAGGCTATACAGATTTTGTTCGGACAAATGAATATCAAGGTGGACAACTTGCAGCACAACATTTAATAGAACTCGGTCACAACAATATGATAGTTGTTGCACCATATGACATGATGGCGAATATGTCGACTCGTGTCGCTGGATTTGTCGATACTTTGCGCGCGAATCAATTGCCAGAACCACAAATCGTCCATACTGAATTATCTAAGCGCGGTGGGCTAACCATTGTTGATGACATCATGGTTCAATCTGCCACTGCAATCTTCGCTATTAACGATGAACTCGCTATTGGCATTTTACGAGGACTAATTGAACATGGCATCAGTATCCCGAAAGATATCTCATTAATAGGTTATGACGACATTGATTATGCAGCGTACGTCTCGCCACCTTTAACTACTGTGGCACAACCTATAACTGATATTGGCAAAACATCTTTAACCTTATTACTTCAACGATTACAGCACTTAGATAAATCCATTGATATGATTGAATTACCAACGACTTTAAAAATTCGTGCAACAACTGGCTATCATCTTTCAAACTAACTACGTATCTTCCGAAATATACTCATCATTGTTAGGCCCTTAGCGTTGCTTTAATGCTGAGGGTTTTTAATCATAATTATTTCACTAAGAAATTAAAATAATAATGTATGAATTTTTAAATATGATTTAAACGTTTTCAGCTTTTATGAAAACGCATGCATTTTACAAATAAAAATGGTACGATGGCACTGGTAAAACGTTTTACTAAAAACAAATCGTGAGGTGTATAACATGAGCATTGTTGCATTACTTATCGGGTTAGGCCCCTTAATTGGCTGGGGATTCTTCCCAACAGTCGCTTCAAAGTTTGGTGGTAAACCTGTACATCAAATTATCGGTGCTACTGTAGGTACGTTAATCTTCGCTATTATATTAGCCGTAGTCACATCAAGCGGCTTCCCTACTGGAACCAATTTGCTATTCGCCTTATTATCAGGTGCTGGTTGGGGATTCGGACAAATCATTACATTTAAAGCGTTCGAATTAGTCGGTTCATCTCGTGCCATGCCAGTCACAACAGCATTCCAATTATTAGGCGCATCTTTATGGGGTGTCTTTGCATTAGGAAATTGGCCAGGCATTGGTCATAAAATCATTGGATTTACAGCTTTAGTCGTTATTCTAATTGGTGCGCGTATGACAGTTTGGAGTGAACGCAAAGAAGCAAGTAACGCCAAAAATTTACGTCGTGCAGTGGTACTTCTGTTAATTGGTGAATTTGGATACTGGTTATATTCAGCTGCACCGCAAGCAACTTCTATTGATGGCCTAACTGCCTTTTTACCTCAAGCAATGGGTATGGTAATTGTTGCAGTCATTTATGGCTTTATGAATATGAAAGCAGAGAATCCATTCCGTAATAAAATTACGTGGTTACAAATTATTTCAGGTTTCTTCTTTGCATTTGGTGCCTTAACATATCTTATTTCAGCACAACCTAATATGAATGGTTTAGCAACTGGATTTATTCTTTCTCAAACATCCGTTGTGCTTGCTACATTAACTGGTATTTATTTCTTAAAACAACATAAAACGTCAAAAGAAATGGTTATTACAATCATCGGCTTAGTACTCATTTTAGTAGCCACTTCTGTTACAGTATTTATAAAATAAGGAGTGTAGATGTCATGAAAAAAACAGCTGTTTTAAATGAACATATTTCAAAAGCAATCGCGACAATTGGTCATTTTGATCTATTAACGATTAATGACGCTGGCATGCCAATTCCAAATGATCATCGTCGTATCGACCTAGCTGTAACTAAAAACTTACCACGCTTTATTGATGTCTTAGCTACAGTGTTAGAAGAAATGGAAATCCAAAAAATATACTTAGCAGAAGAAATAAAAGAACATAACCCTACACAATTGCAACAAATTAAACAATTGATTTCATCGGAAATCGAAATCATTTTCATTCCTCACGAAGAAATGAAAAGTAACTTAGCTCACCCATTAAATAAAGGTAATATTCGTACTGGTGAAACAACGCCCTACTCTAATATTGCATTAGAATCGAATGTTACTTTTTAAAAGTTATAACTTGAAAGGAGCGTACACATGACCAACAAAGTTGTTATTTTAGGTTCAACGAATGTCGATCAATTTTTAACAGTTGAAAGATATGCACAACCAGGCGAAACATTACATGTTGAAGAAGCACAAAAAGCATTCGGCGGAGGTAAAGGTGCCAACCAGGCTATTGCCACTGCACGCATGCAAGCAGACACAACATTTATTACTAAAATTGGCACTGATGGCGTTGCTGATTTCATCTTAGAAGATTTTAAAGCGGCTCATATTGATACATCATATATTATCAAAACAGCTGAGGCAAAAACGGGCCAAGCCTTTATCACTGTGAATGCAGAAGGACAAAACACCATCTATGTTTATGGTGGTGCGAATATGACGATGACACCTGAAGATGTTATTAACGCAAAAGACGCTATAATCAATGCAGACTTTGTCGTTGCACAATTAGAAGTACCCATCCCGGCTATTATATCTGCATTTGAAATTGCCAAGTCACATGGTGTGACGACAGTATTAAATCCTGCACCAGCGAAAGCATTACCTAATGAATTATTGTCACTAATCGATATTATTGTGCCAAACGAAACAGAAGCCGAATTGTTATCTGGGATTAAAGTAACTAATGAACAATCTATGAAAGACAATGCTAATTACTTTTTATCTTTAGGCATTAAGACTGTTTTGATTACGTTAGGTAAGCAAGGTACATATTTTGCTACTAAAAATCAAAGCCAACACATCGAAGCTTATAAAGTAAATGCGATTGATACAACTGCTGCAGGCGACACATTTATTGGTGCATTTGTCAGTCGCTTAAACAAGTCGCAAGATAACTTAGCAGATGCTATTGATTTTGGTAATAAAGCGAGCTCACTCACTGTACAAAAACACGGCGCGCAAGCATCTATTCCTCTACTAGAAGAAGTAAATCAAGTTTAAATGAATCAAACACAGCTATGATTTGAAGGTTTAGCATATAACATGCAACATTCGTATATCATGGCTGTGCTTTTTATCTTTATAAAACATCATCTACTAGAAATAATTTTCCACTAAACCTATGCTTGATGACTCATGTTTAGTTATAAATGAAGTGACAATTTTTTGTCATCTGTTTAACTTTCAAATTATCGCATATAAATATGCTATATTAATGATAATGATTATCAATTAATAAGGAGGTTATGTTATGTCTAAAGAAGCCGGTCATACATTTTTAGCTAAATTAGGAAAAACTCGTCTACGCCCCGGTGGTAAAGAAGCAACAGATTGGTTAATACAACAAGGGGCATTTTCACAAGATAAACAAGTGTTAGAAGTGGCATGTAATATGTGTACGACATCTATTTATCTAGCTCATACATATGGCTGTCACATTCAAGGCGTTGATATAAATAAGAAAGCATTAGAAAAAGCACAAGAAAATATCTCAGCAGCAGGTCTTGAATCATATATTCAAGTTCAACAAGCGAATGCTGTTAAATTGCCCTTTGATGACAATCAATTCGATATCGTTTTAAATGAAGCAATGTTAACAATGTTACCCATCGCCATAAAGGAAAAAGCATTACGCGAGTACTACCGAGTCTTAAAGCCTGGGGGTATCTTGTTAACACATGATATTGTCATCGTTAATGAATCACATGCCACACATGTAGTTAAATCATTATCTGCAGCAATTAATGTCAATGTCTCACCGCAGACGAAACTTGGCTGGTTAGATTTATATCATCAAGCTGGTTTTAATCATGTACATTATCATACTGGTCCAATGAGTTTAATGACACCTAAAGGTTTAATTTATGATGAAGGTATTGTCGGAACTTTAAAGATTATCAACAATGCTTTAAAAAAAGAAAATCGACCAATGTTTTGTAAAATGTTTAAAACGATGACTAAACTGCGAAAAGATATGAATTATATTACTTTTGTCGCTAAAAAAGAGCACTAAATATAATGCCACTAACTGTACTTTATATCTATGTTTGACTGTTACTTTAATTTCTTTGTGACACTAATCATCTACTTAACAATATCGTTATCGTTGATTAGTAGGTCATCAATTTTGGTTAAAGACTTTTATAAACACTCAAACATTAACACTATACATACTTAGTTAGTGGCATTATTTTTTTCTTAAAATTTTAACATCACGGGATTGGAACAGAAATGATATTTTCGCAAAATTTATTTATGTCCCTCCCCAACTTGCACATTATTGTAAGCTGACTTTCCGCCAGCTTCTATGTTGGGGCCCCGCCAACTTGCATTGCCTGTAGAATTTCTTTTCGAAATTCTCTATGTTGGGGCCCCGCCAACTTGCACATTATTGTAAGCTGACTTTCCGCCAGCTTTTGCGTTGGGGGCCCGCCAATACAACACTTTAGGTCCTACTATATTAATTTATGTCTCGGGCTCTAACTCTAAAATACTTATAATATACCTTTATAATTTATCTCCATTTGATGCTATCACTTGTTTATACCAATAGAACGAATCTTTTTTCAAGCGTTCCATCGTGCCATGACCATCATTATCTCGATCAACATATATTAAACCATAGCGTTTCTTCATTTCACCAGTTGTAAATGAAACAATATCAATGATTCCCCACGGCGTATAACCGATTAAATCTACACCATCTTGATCAACTGCTTCTATCGCTGCTGTAATATGTACTTTTAAATATTCAATGCGATAATCATCATGAATATGTCCATCTACCACTTCATCAACTGCACCAAAACCATTTTCCACAATAAAAAGTGGCAACTGATAACGATCATATAACACATTCAATGTATATCTTAAGCCATCTGGATCAATCGCCCAACCCCAATCACTCGTTGCGATATGCGGATTCTCCACAGAATGATTCAAACCACCGTTGACGATGTTGTTTTCAACTGTAGTATCAACATCATGTTTTACAGCCGTAGACATGTAATAACTAAAGCCAATATAATCAACCGTGCCCTGCTGTAAAATACTGTCGTCCCCTTCTTGCCATCCAAAATCATATCCTTTTCGTGCCAACATTTTTTTAGCATAGCTTGGATAATAACCTCTTACTTGAACATCCGGGAAAAAGAAACGTAAGCGATTCGCAATTTGTGCTTCCATCATATCTTTCGGATGACACGAATATGGATAAATGGGTACATGTGAAATCATTGTTCCAATCTTAAATTTCGGATTAATCTCTTTACCAAGACGAACCGCTAAAGCACTGGCTAAAAGTTCATGATGTGCTACTTGATACAAGACTTCTTCGGGATTATCATTTTCTGTTAATGCTACCCCAGAATTTGTCCATAAAAAGATAGGATTTGATGTGTCCATCTGATTATTAATTTCATTAAACGTCATCCAATATGTCACTTTATCTTTATATCTTTCAAATACAACACGCGCAAAATGCACAAAATAATCGACAACTTCTCTATTTCTAAATCCACCATAATGTTTCGCTAAATGAAGTGGCATCTCAAAATGTGATAACGTCACAACAGGTTCAATACCTTGTGCAATTAATTCATCAAAGATACGATCATAAAAGGCAAGTCCTTCTTCATTTGGCACATCTTCATCCCCATTCGGAAAGATACGTGTCCACGCAATCGACGTACGTAAACATTTCAATCCCATTTCTTTAAACAAGGCAATATCTTCCTTATAACGATGATAAAAATCAATACCTTCATGATTTGGATAATAGTGATTTGGATCTATAGATTCTGTAATCTGACGTGCTTTGCCATGTGCACCACTCGTCATAACATCAATTACACTTAATCCTTTGCCACCTTTATCATATCCACCTTCAAATTGATTTGCGGCAAGAGCGCCACCCCACATAAAATTTTGCGGTAATTTTGTCATTATTACAACACACTCCTAGTTTTTAAATATTTTAAAAATAACATCTTCAGTCGTAATGATTTCATTCATTGTCAGTTCTACTTTTCCTAAATCGGCAGAGTTGCTAATAACGACAATAACGTCTGAGTTATAACCTTGTTCCTGAATATATTGTTGATCGAATTGTAACAGTGTTTGCCCAGCTTCAACACGATCATTTTGCTTTACAAAGCACTTGAATCCTTTACCTTCCAAGTCAACTGTATTCACGCCAATATGAATGACTATGTCCACACCTTCTTCTGAACGAATACCGATAGCATGTTTAGTAGGTACAATCATAGATATTAAACCATTGAACGGTGCGATTACTTTGGATTCTTCATGAGCTTTGATTGCCAAGCCTTCACCTACCATTTTCTCTCTAAAAATTGAATCTCTTACTTCTTTAAGTAAAATACGACGACCAGCGATTGGTGCTTTCACTAAAATCGGTGTTGTCACTTTTGCTTGAGGTGTATAACTTGTATCTTGGCTATTAATATTGTCAGTATTCGCACCCTCTTCAACATTAGCATCCTTAATTAATCGCTGTAATTGCTGATACACTTCATCGACATTTCCGTTTAATTTTATGACTAACTGCGCATCATTTTCTGCTACAGATGTCACATCAACTATTTGTTTCACTTCATTTGCTGTAGAAGGAATTGTATGTTGCATATGAATTGTAATGCCCTTCGTGTCATACGTTACATCAACAATGTTTTCGACACCACCCACAGCTGTAAGAATGTCTTGGGCTTGGTCTTTATATTTATTACTCATAAATATTACCCCCTCAACTTGATAGTAGAATGAAAATGTATTTACTTACCTCCAATTATAATTGTACCGGTTCATTTTGTAAATGACGATACAATTATAATATTTTGTGCTATAATAATTACAGACAAAGTGAAATGAGGATAAAATATTGTTAAAGTACGAACATATTGCTAAGCAACTTAATGCGTTTATACATCATTCTAATTTCAAACCTGGTGATAAGTTGCCAAGTGTAACGCAATTAAAAGAACGTTATCAAGTAAGTAAGAGTACTATCATTAAAGCATTAGGCTTATTGGAACAAGATGGTTTGATCTATCAGGCACAAGGTAGCGGTATATATGTGAGAAATATTGCAGATGCAAATCGTATCAATGTTTTTAAGACCAATGGTTTTTCTAAAAGTTTAGGCGAACATCGAATGACAAGTAAGGTGCTTGTTTTTAAGGAGATTGCAACGCCACCTAAATCTGTACAAGATGAACTCCAATTAAATGCAGATGATACCGTCTACTATTTAGAGCGATTAAGATTCGTGGACGATGATGTTTTATGTATCGAATATTCTTATTATCATAAAGAAATCGTGAAATATTTAAATGATGATATTGCTAAGGGCTCTATCTTCGACTATTTAGAATCAAACATGAAACTTCGTATTGGTTTTTCAGATATTTTCTTTAATGTAGATCAACTCAATTCAAGTGAAGCGGCATTACTACAATTATCTAAGGGCGAACCATGTTTACGTTATCACCAAACGTTTTATACAATGACTGGCAAACCTTTTGATTCGTCTGACATCGTATTTCATTATCGTCATGCACAGTTTTATATTCCTAGTAAAAAGTAATACATACATCAAAACGTCTATATTCCAGTTATAAACCGGAGTATAGACGTTTTATAAGACATAATTTCTTTAAAAACAGTGAGAAGTACATTTTTAATCAGAAAATTACTTTATACTGTTCTTTATGTTTACATGATCTAAGAACTTATAGTTTGAATCCTATTGTATAATATCTCTTCCCCTCAAACGTTAAAACACACTAAAATCACTCGGTAATATGATGATCTATACTCTGTATTTTGGTTTTAAGTGTCTGTATCCCCTTATAAAAATAACTACTAATATAATGACACCTACTGTGAATATAATGTCCCAAGGCATTCTCCCCCACATGATTGCTTTTACAAGTGGTTGTTCATAAAATGACGTTAGTCTTGAATGCCAATAACCATGTTCTAATGCATCTTTAAGTTGGATATAACCTACTGGCATTAATGTAACGAACACCATACCTGCCAAGCCAATATTTAAAGCCCAACATGATATTTTAATCCATTTTTCAACTTTCGGTGTCCAAAATTCTTTTTTAGTAATATTTTTAAAAACATACAACGCAATTGCAATTGAGAACATACCATACACGCCAGCCATAGAACCATGGGCATGTGCTGCAGTCCATTGCGTACCATGTTCAAAGTAGTTAACTGCTGGTGTGTTAATTAAAAAGCCTAATGCTCCAGCACCAATTGCATTCCACAATCCTGTTGAAGCAAGAAAAATAAATGTACCTTTGTAAGGAAAAGCGATGTCACTATTCTTATATAAGCGATAGTGTGTGTATGCTTCCCAAATTAATAAACAAAGCGGCACGACTTCTAATGCTGAAAAACAAGAACCCAGTGCTAGCCATATGGAATGATCACCTTGCCAATAGTAATGATGACCCATACCAACAATACCTGTACCTAGTAATAAGATTAATTGAAAATATAATGCACGAATCGTCGTTTCAATGGTAGTTAATTTCATATTAACCATTAAGAAACCAATCAACACTACGGCAAATGCTTCAAATATACCTTCAACCCATAAGTGAACAATCCACCATCGCCAGTAATCGGCAAACGTCACATGTGAATTCGGCATTATAAATAATGATGCAAGATAAAATAACGGAATTGCAATTGCTCCAACAAACAATAGCGTCAATAAGTGACGTTTATCATGATTCACTTGTACTTTGTTGCGAATAGCTGGTAAAAAACCTCGACAAAGAATGATAACCCATAAGACCATACCTACTATAAATAATATTTGCCAAAATTTACCTAATTCTATATATTCCCAACCAAAGTGCCCGAATAGCCACCAATGAGAATCAATCCAACCTAAAATATGACCCCATTCTCCAATCATGCTGCCCATCACAACTATGATTAAGGCCCAAAACAAGATATCTACTAATACGCCTTGTTTCTTTGGTTCTTTGCCCAATACTTTAGGTACAATGTATATTCCTGCTGCTAACCAAGTCGTAGCAACCCAGAAAATAACTAATTGCACATGCCATGTCTTCGCAATATTAAATGGAAAGAGCCTTTGTATTTCTATACCAAAAAATTTATTCTCTACATAATAATGTGCCAGTAATTCGCCTAATAATATTTGAACCAAAAATAGTAACATGACAACGACTAAATATTTCCCAACTTTTCGTTGACTATCAGTGATTTTACGATCCACTTCAATCTTTGGTAGTTCCCGTTCCGACTCATACGTCGGCTTCATGTCAAATTGATAACGCTTTTGAATATATATAATGAATGCCAAGCCTGCAATCAGTAATGTTACAGATATAGCAGTCCATAAAATCCCTGCACTAGGCAACGTATTTCCTGCATCCACATCGTATGGCCAATTATTTGTATATGAAAATGTTTTTCCAGGTCTATCTGTTGACGATAGCCAAGCACCCCAGAAAAAGAATTGACTTAAATGTTCAACTTTATTTCCTGCGACCATATAATCATCATTTTGAAACTGTTTAATCATATTTTCATTTAACCCTACTTGTTTAGGGTTATTAACAAACTCTTTTTTATAATAATCTTGCAAATATTTTAGACCGTATACTTGTCCTGGCGTTAATACAAGTTGATCTTCTTTTTCAGAATAACGATTAATCCGTATTTCTTTCATCACTTTATCTTTAACTACGGCTAACTCTGCATGATTTAATTTATGAAGTTGCTTATGATAAATATCTTGTGCATAATATTTACGCATGCCAATCAGGTAATGATGTAATGCCTCTGCTGTATAATCTGGACCTAAATAGGAACCATTGCCTAGGTAGGAGCCATAATCTGTTAACCCATATTTCTCATATATCGCTTGCCCACTGATCAGCTCGCCTTTTGTAACAAGCGTATGACCTTGTTGATCTACTATCTTTGTTGGACGAGGTGCTTCATTTTTAAAAATATACCAACCACCTACTAGTAAAATTGAAAACACAATCACTAAAATCGTTAGTAGCACTTTAACTAAACGTTTATATGAACTTTGCATACTCATTTATAAAATCTCCTCTTAATTGCATTCTTACATATAAGCATACGCCGTTTTTTTATAAAGTGTTGATGACATTAAGTAATTTCAAGAATTTGTCGAAAAATATTTAATTGAAATTTCACAAATGATATAACTTAAATTTTAATTCTTGTTTAAATTAATTCGTTCTACCATTTTTCAAAAGTGGCAATACATAAAACGAACGCCTAAATACCATAATTCCTAGTAAAAAGTAATACATACATAAAAACGTCTATATCCCAGTTATAAACCGGAGTATAGACGTTTTTTTACGATAATAACAATGGCTCAAATTGCTATTATCTTGCTTAGGTTTTTCGTTTTAGAAGAATATTGCTACAAAGACAGGCACAACTGCTACAACAACTACACCAACTAACACTAAAGCTATACTTGCCATTGATTCTTCTACAGGTCCTAATTCTTTGGCTGGTGCTACACCTAATGTGTGACCACTTGTTCCAAGTGCTAATCCTCGGGCAATAGGGTTAGTAATTCGGAAAAGCTTCAAGAATTTATTACCTAGGGCATAAATAATGACACCATTTAAAATAACTGCTAATGATGTTAATTCTTTTATACCACCGATACCAGCTGATACTGGTAACGCAATCGCTGTAGTTGCTGCTTGAGGTAACATTGATAAAATAACATCATTGGCAAATTGTGCTAACTTCGCAAAAGTTAAAATAATTAATAACGCTACAACTGTACCGATACCAATACCTCCGATGATACGATGCCAATGTTTAACAAGCACTTCACGCTTTTTATATAACGGAATCGCAAAACAGATTGTTGCCGGTTCTAAGAAGAAGTAAATAATATCTCCACCTATTTTGTAAGTCTTATACGGAATGCCTGTTAAATAGAGGAAGGCCACACCAAATACCATACTGACAAATAGCGGTGCGAATAAGAAGAAACGATTAGTTTTTTCAAATAATATGGTCGCTAAGAAAAATGGTATAACGGATAACAGTATTCCGAAGTAAGGTGTGTTTAGTGCTAAGTGGTTAATCATGAGCTTGTGCCTCCTCTATTTTGATCTTTTTTGTGACTTTGTCACCTTTAGATCTCGAAGTAACTTTCATAATAATTTGTGTGACATAGCCAGTACAAATAAGTAATAGTATTGTTGAGACGATTATTAGTCCAATGATTAAAAATGGTGCTTGGCTAATGACACCTAAAGAGTTAACAACTGAGATACCGGCTGGTACGAAGAGTAAGCCAATGTTATTTGTTAGTGTCGTTCCTACTTTTTCGACTTCGCCTAACTTAACAGCACCAGTACATAATAATACAAATAATAATACTAAACCGATTACTGATGCAGGCATAGGAATTGGCATAAATGATTCAATTATTTTCGATACAAAGAGTACTAAAGCAATTACAATGACTTGGTGAAAAAAGTGTGCTGGTTTTGATGCGTCTTTTTGTTGTTTCACGACCATTGCCTCCTACGTTTGATTTAACTAAAGTATAGATGGCTCACTTCGATTTGCGTGATTTTTAGTCCGAAATACAAAATATCATAGGTAAAATGCATAAAAAAAAGGATTACTGTTAAAGTAATCCTATCGACGCTTTAAAATCTTTCATAAATGAACGTCCAACTTGCATCTTGACACCATTTGTCAATATTACCATATAAGTGTAGTTAAACCATTGTTGCACTTCTTTAATGTGTTTCGTGTTAATAATATATGAACGATGAATACGTATGAAATAAGCGGGATTCAATCGTTTTTCATAACGATTCAATGGCTCTGTTGTTTCGTATTTATGATTTGTTGTATGTATGGTTGTAATACCATTATGTGTGCCAATCCCAATAATATTTTGTTGCTTTAACATGTGAATTTTATCGTCAATTTCAACAGGTAAACTTTGATCAAAATTCGCCGACATATCATTCGCAATTGCACTTGCGCTATTATCATCTTTGGCTTTAGTCGCACGAACTTTATTGACTGCTTGTTCAATACGTTTTTGACCAAACGGTTTCAAAATATAATCTGTCGCATTTAATTCAAATGCCTGTACTGCGTATTGGTCATGTGCAGTTGCAAAAATAATCGCAGGTGGCTCTTTCATCTTTTGAATTTTAGCTCCTAATTCGATACCATTTTCATCCATTAAATTGACATCTAAAAATATAATGTCATATTGATTTATCAGTAGTGCTTCCAATGTTTCTTTTACATTTTCTGCCTCATTAATTTCTTCAAAACCACCAATTTCATTTAATAAATATGTTAATTCATTACGTGCTAATGGCTCATCATCTATGATTAATGCTTTCATATTTATTCCTCCTCTTGTCTTTCATAAGGAAGTACACACCAAAAAGTGGTACCGCTCGATGTCGATTCAAATTGTAATGCTGCGGATTTTCCAAATAATCCTTTTAGGCGTAAGTTTAAATTTTCTAAAGCACTACCAGTTCCAGACTCTGATTCTACAGATGTTTCTCCCAACAAATGCATTTTATCTTTAGAAATACCCTGACCATTATCTTGTACAATAATACGTACATGTGTTGCAGTTTCTTTAATCACTGACACGTCAATATCGTTACCTTGCTTTCGATTCGTAAACGCATGTTTGATGGCATTTTCAACTAAAATTTGAATTAAAAATGGTGGTACAAGCACATCGCGATACTTGTCTTCAACATTAATATTGATATTAAATCTTCCTGGATAACGTGCTTGTTCGAGTGATAAGTATGCACGCACTTGACTTAACTCTTTATCTAAAGTAATCGTATGTTGCTTTGAGCCTTGTAAATTCGCTCTGAAAAAATAACTCAATTCTAATAGTAACTCTCGTGCCTTTTCGCTATTTATTCTAACTAAAGCTGAAATCGTGTTAATTGAATTGAAGAAAAAATGCGGACTCACTTGTGCCTGCAATGACTTAATTTCAGCATCTTTCAATAACTTACTTTGCGTTTCGGCTTCACCAAGTTCAATTTGGCTACTAAAAATATTTGCCAATCCTTCTGCAAGTTGACGTTCCACAAAAGTTAAATCATTAGGGTTTGTAAAATACATCTTCAATGTACCGACGATAGAACCATGCATCTCAAGTGGTATCACGATAGCTGCTCTAAGCGGGCAATTCGGATGACTACAACCAATCTCTTCTTTAGTATGAACTTCTTTCAACTTTCCTGATTTCAATACATCTTTAGACAGACTTGTTAATATTTCATTTGTTGGTATGTGATGATCACTACCTGCACCTACATGCGATAAGATTTCATTTTTGCTTGTAATTGCTACGGCAGATACTTTCATTAAATTTTTAATAATCATCGCAATTTGCTGTGCCGATTCTCTATTCAATCCTTCTTTAAAATACGGCAATGTCTGGTTCATCAATTGCAGTACATCATGTGTTTGAACAGCCTTCATTTGCTCCTCTTGCTTTAATGTTGAAATGATAATAGACATAAAAATCGCCGTACCAACGCTATTAACAATAATCATTGGTAGTGCAATTAATGATATGAGGTCAACCGCATATGCTTTGTCGTGGGAAAATGTTAAAATGCTCAACATTTGAATCATTTCCATAACAATTCCAATCATGGCACTTTTCGCAATACTCGGGTAACGCTTGCGTCTTTGAGCTTGTAAACCAAAATAACCAGCAATTATACCGATAAATATAGATGAGATAAGATAAACTTGTGCATCCGCCCCACCCATATACACTCTGAAAATACCTGAAATAACGCCAACAAATAGACCTACAAAAGGGCCACCAACTAATCCTGCGACACCTATTGTCAATACACGTGTGTTAGCTAAAGATACATCATCATCTAAACGGAAGTACACACTTCCTGACAAACTATGTTGATGATCGATGACGATACCAGTTAAATTAGACATTAAGGCAAACAAACTGAAAATAATACATAATTGCCAACGTGCTTTCCATGTACGTCGACGATTCATTAAGTTTTTAAAATATGGAATATTCATCAACACATAGGCCAAAATAATAATTAAACCTACACGCTCAAGTAATAACATTGTTAGCGATAGCACGATAGCACCTCAGTGAATTATAATTATGTTTATTTTATCATAATAGTGCATGTAAAATTCATGAATAAATTATTAAAAAAACACGATACTATTTAATTACCTATACCATTAAAATTTCATATCAATTCTTATGCTAAGTTGACAATTTTCCTTTTCAAAATAATGACTATCATGTCACTAAATTTCTGTTAAGTATAGCGAAAAACTGCTGACATTACTTTGCCAACAGTTTCTAATCGCGTTATTTATGATACTTTTTTAAATAAAACATGATTCTCTAAATGAACATGCTCATGTGTTAACACTTCAAGTGCTTTTAATCTCTGATAAACGAGTCGCCAAGTACCACATGCCTCTATCGGTGGTTCATAGCTTGATGTTAAATCGCTCATTTTCACTAACAATTGTCCCGTTGCAATGTGATCAGATACTAAATCATCAATCACTGTATTAATATCGTCTACTACTTCACCTTGTTCATATTTAATGAGTTTTGGAAAATCAACATCATCTTCTTTTTGCATATGCTCTAACATGCCATTTTTAAATGTATCGTATGTTGCTTTTAACTCAACTAAATATGGATGATTAGGTCCATGTACTTTCGATAACTTTGTCACATAAGGTGTTAAATTTTTAAATTCTTCTCTTAGAGGTTCATGATATGCTGCTTGAATATATTGAATAAGTGATGAAACATTTAAAAATTTAGGATTTAACGAACCTGGTGTATTCGTTTGTTCAACTTCATTGAGACGTTGTAATAATTCGTTCAAATCTACATTTTTCTTTTCTAAGACTGCTGCTTCTATACTTACTTGTCCGCCACAACAAAAATCTATTCCCACACTTCTAAAAATATCTGCTGCTTTCGGATAATCAGTTACTACATCTGCTACTATGTCATTTTTATTTATCATTATAGATAACCTCCTCATTTTCAGTGTATACAATTTAATGTATTTGAAAATGATAAACGAGGAAATGTCATAATCATGTCATAAACAGCAAAATAAAACCCTCAAATCATGTTAGTTCACATAGATTTGAGGGCATTTATTATTTATTTTAGCGAGTAAGTCATATGTGCAGTGTTTAACTTAACAATATTTTTGAAGTCTCGCTTCTTAATATCTTTACTAAGTAAGATTTCCACTTCGTTTTCTGACGTTTGGCTTAACATTCCCATCACCATGTCGTCTTTTAGCACGACACTAGCCATACCTTCTTCAAATACATAACCACGATCCAGACCGGTTAAAATGATTTTGTTTTTACCTTTTAACTTCATTGAGATTGAATCCGTTAATGTAATAGCTGTAAAGTATAACGAAATGTTATTAAAGTCTTTTGTGAAATACGGTGTTAATCTATAAAAATCATTATTCAAATGAATTAATGCACTTGTTTCTGCAGTATATGCATATTTATTACGTTGATTACCAACACGCACTTCAAATACTTCCGTACCTATTTGGACTTCTAAGAAAACATCCCAAATTTTTTCTTTAGGTAAATCCGCTTTAATATCTTCTAACATAATGTTAAAACGATATTGTTTATTCGCATTGACAGTTAAAGGTACATACATTGTGTGCTTCTTGTTTCGTGAATGTAATTTAAGTCTGACATCATAATGTCCTTCGCCAATCATAAATTCATTTAACGTTAGCTCTGTAACAATTTTATGATTATCAAATTTAAATGCTGTCATTTTCACTTTTGGCTTAGCGATATCAATGCCTTCAAAGTATGGTTCGCCTTCATTGAATTGAATGTTTAATTTACCATCTACAATATCAAAACGGTAGTATTGACCTTGACGGTAACTTTCTTCTACAGTTCTATAGTTGTCTATATCTTTCGCTCTCGCGTAGTGCAACAATGGTCGTAATTTACTCATCACCAATGCATCTACACGTTCTGGAACTGCTTGTATAAAGTCTCCTAGAGCATTAATCCATTGCGGTTGATCTTCTAGTTTAACTTTAAGTGAGAAGCCATTCGTACGAGAAAAACTAAAATGACGATTTAAAAATTCTGCTAAGATTTGATCTTTATGAGCTTCTTCTAAATCTGCATTTAATATTTCTACAGCAATCAATCTCATGACTTCGTAAAAGTCTTCAGGTGAAACATACGCACTACTCATATGTTCCCCTTCACGCTTTGTAGCATAATAATACGCTTTATCACTTAACACACTGATTCGATTTGCATTCAAATATGCTTTCATTGTAAATAATTGATCTTCTGCACTCTTTAATTCTTCTGGAAAATAAATGTCATTATCTTTTAGTAATGCTGTTCTATAGATTTTAGTCGGGCTTAAAGTATAGATAATTCTTGAATTTAACAATGTAACTTCAGGTGCTGTTTCTTTAAACATAGATTGTGGTACACCACGACCATTAACACCTTTCATTTTAATCAATAAGACATCTGAGTGATGTTCATCAATAAATGCTGCTGCATCCTTTAAAGTCTCTTTGTTTATATAGTCATCGGAGTCCACAAATAATACAAATTCACCTTCTGCTTGTTTTAACGCCACATTTCTAGGTTTACCTGGACCACCAGAATTTGTTTCGAGTTGACTTACTTTCAAGTTCAATTTATTGCGATACTTTTCAACTATTTGTAACGTTTGATCTGTTGAACAGTCATCAACTACAACCACTTCAAATTCAGTTTTCGGAAAATCTTGTTTCGCAAGGCTATTAAGTAATTCTGTTATATACTTTTCTGAATTGTATGTTGGAACTATTACTGAAAATTTCATCATTATACCTCTCCCACTTTGAATACTATATAAACTTAGCTACCAAATAAATTTCTGACTAAACGCTCACTTGATCGGCCATCTTGATATTTAAAATGTTTATCTAAGAATGGAATGACTTTTTCTCCTTCATAATCTTCATTGTCCAAGGCGTCCATTAATGCGTCAAATGATTGCACAATTTTACCTGGAACAAATGATTCATATGGTTCATAAAAATCACGCGTCGTAATATAATCTTCTAAATCAAATGCATAGAAAATCATTGGCTTTTTAAATACTGCATATTCATATATTAAAGATGAATAGTCACTAATTAATAAATCTGTTATGAACAGTATATCATTAACTTCTCTAAAGTCAGAAACGTCAACAAAATATTGTTTATGTTTGTCTGCAATATTAAGTCTATTTTTCACAAATGGATGCATTTTAAATAATACAACCGCGTTATTTTTTTCGCAATATCTTGCTAAACGTTCGAAATCAATTTTGAAAAATGGGTAATGTGCTGTACCATGACCACTACCTCTAAATGTTGGTGCGAAAAGAATGACTTTCTTACCTTTAATAATTGGTAATTCATCTTCCATCTCTTGTTTGATCTGTGTCGCATAAGCTTCATCAAATAGTACATCAGTACGTGGAACACCTGTAGGCACTACATTTTTCTCTTTAATACCAAATGCTTCAGCGTAGAATGGAATATCGGTTTCAGATGATACATAAGCTTTTGTATAGCTACGATGATTTAATGAATCAATAAATGGTCCACCCTTTTTACCAGTACGACTAAAGCCAACTGTTTTAAAGGCACCAACGGCATGCCATACTTGAATAACTTCTTGAGAACGTCTAAAACGCACTGTATAAATCAATGGGTGAAAGTCATCAACAAAGATGTAGTCTGCCTTCCCAAGTAAATATGGCAATCTAAACTTGTCGATGATGCCACGTCTATCTGTAATATTCGCTTTAAAAACAGTGTGAATATCATACTTTTTATCTAAATTTTGACGTAACATTTCGTTATAGATGTATTCAAAGTTTCCAGACATCGTTGGTCTAGAGTCTGATGTGAACAACACCGTATTCCCTTTTTTCAAGTGGAAAAATTTCGTCGTATTAAATATCGCTTTAAAAATAAATTGTCTTGTATTAAATGATTGTTTGCGGAAATACTTACGTAATTCTTTATATTTACGAACGATATAAATACTTTTAACTTCCGGAGTCGTTACAACAACATCAAGGACAAATTCATTAACATCGCTAGAAATTTCAGGTGTAACAGTATAAACCGTTTTCTTCGAAATGCCGCCTTTTCTAAATTCTTTTAGGTAAGTCTGCAATAAGAAATTGATTTTACCATTTTGTGTTTCTAATTCGTTGTATTCTTCTTCTTGTTCTGGCTTTAGATTTTGATATGCATCATTAATCACATCTGGGTTTAACTGTGCAATATAATCAAGTTCTTGCTCATTCACTAATAAGTACTTATCTTCAGGTAAGTAATAACCATTATCTAAGATAGCTACATTGAAACGACAAACGAATTGATTCCCATCTATTTTGACATCATTCGCCTTCATTGTACGTGTCTCAGTTAAATTTCTTAATACAAAATTACTATCTTCTAAATCTAGGTTTTCACTATGTCCTTCAACGAATAACTGAACACGTTCCCAATAGATTTTATCTATATATATCTTACTTTTAACCAACGTTAATTCATCCTTTTCTATTTACATAATCCATTTTAATACTGTTTTACCCCAAGATGTAGACAGGTCTGCTTCAAAAGCTTCTGTAAGATCATTAATTGTTGCAATTTCAAATTCTTGGCCTTTTAACAACGCTAATTTATCTACAATATCTGGGTATTGAATGTATAAGTCTACAACATCTTGGAAATCTTTTGAACCACTTCGACTACTACCAATCAACGTTAGTCCTTTTTCCAATACTAGACGTGTATTAACTTCTACTGGGAACTCACTTACACCTAACAGTGCAATGCTTCCTTCTGGTGAAATGTAATCGATCATTTGATTTATGGCTGATTGACTACCGCGACCACCCACACACTCAAATGCATGATCAAATGTTAAGCCTTCAGGTATTTTATTAATAAAGAAGACATCATCAACAAATGAGAAGTGACTCAATTTATAATCTGTTTTACCAAAGACATATATTTTAGACTCTGGATATAATTTACGTAATAAAATGGCTGTAATGTAACCTAAGTTACCATCACCCCAAATACCAAATGTATTTTTATTTGAAATAGATTTCTTTTCAAAACGACGAATAGCATGCAAACTTACTGTTACAAGCTCTGTATATGAAATAATACTTAAATCAATATCATCAGGTAGTGGTACAGCTCTATCATGATTTAGCAACACAAAATCTTGCATAAACCCATCATGTCCACTTGATCTGAAGTAGCTCGATTTTAAATAGTTTTCAGCAATGACATCGTCTTTTTCTGTCGGCGTATTCGGTACCATAACTACTTTTGTACCTTTATTAAACACACCTTTACTGTCAAATACGACCTCACCAACACCTTCATGAATTAAAGACATTGGCAATTTCTGAGATAAGACATTCTCATCACGGCTACCAGTATAATATCTTTGATCGGCAGCACAAATTGACATATATAAAGGACGTACAATGACATAGTCACTGTAAATATCTACGTTGTTATACGTAACTTCAAATTGTCTAGGTGCAACTAATTGATATACTTGATTAATCATCGGCAATACCACCTCGAATAATAGCATTCGCTACTTTTAAATCGTAAGGTGTTGTTACTTTAATGTTATATAACTCACCTTTTACAAGTCGAACCGGTTTGTTTGTTTCTACAATAATCTTACAAGCATCAGATAAAATACTCTTTTGCTCATCACTCAACTGTGCATAGCTTTCTTTTAATAAATTTATATTAAACGATTGAGGTGTTTGACCTTGGTACATTTCATTACGCACTGGAATTGCATCAATCGTTTGATTATCTTTAGATGTAACAATCGTATCTATAGCATCAATCACTGTGTCTACTGCACCGTACTCTAAAGCAGCTTGAATATTTTCTTTAATAATACGATGCGTTAAAAATGGTCTAACTGCATCATGTGTCACAATAACATCGTCATCGTTAATACCATTTGTTGATTCAATATGTTTAACGATATTCATAATTGTATCGTTACGATCGCTACCACCTTGAATGACTTCAATTCTTTCATCAGAAATTTTGAATTTTCTAAGTGTATCTTTCGTATGCGTCATCCATTGTTGTGGCGTCGCGATAATAATTTTTTCAAAATCATTAATTAAAATAAATTTTTCTAATGTATGGATTAAAATCGGTTTGTTGTCTAAATCTAAAAATTGTTTAGGTAAAGGTACGTTACCCATTCTTGAGCCTATACCTCCAGCTAGAATACCAGCGTATTTCATAAAATACTTCCTCCATTCAACTATATCTATATTTAATTATTTAAATTTCGTTGCATTTTCCAATTGAAAACTCATTTTAAAATCAAAACTCTAAATGTCTATGTATTACTTAAAATTATACATATTTTGCTTATATTTTAGCATATTTTGTTTAAACCTATATTACATTATATCAGACGTTTTCATACACAAATAATAACATACAAGCAAACATTTCGTTTATTATTTATATCACTTAACTAATTAATTTATAATTTTTTATTGTTTTTAAGTTATCACTTAAAAATCGTTTGGCAAATTCGTTGTGACGCCTTTCCATCTTCTAATGAACAGAATTTTTGATAAAATACCGTTCGTGCTTCAATATACTCATTTGCAGTCTCATCGATTTGTTTTAATGCATCAATGAGTGCTGTTTGATTTTCAACAATTGGACCTGGCAACTCTTTTTTATAATCCATGTAAAAACCTCTAAGCTCATCGCCATATTTATCTAAGTCATACGCATAGAAAATTTGCGGACGCTTTAATACACCGAAGTCGAACATGACAGATGAGTAGTCGGTAACTAACGCATCGCTGATTAAGTATAAATCCGAAATGTCTTCATAATCTGAAACGTCTTTCACAAAATCATCATGTTCATCAATACGTGTCACAACTAAATAATGCATGCGTAATAAAATAACATAATCATCATCCAGCGCTTGACGCAAAGCTTCTATATCAAAGTTAACATTAAATTGATATGAACCTTCTCGAATCGCTTCATCGTCACGCCAAGTTGGCGCGTACATAATCACTTTTTTATCTAATGGAATATTTAATCTTGTCTTAATACCATTAATATATTCAGTATCATTGCGTTTATGTGATAATTTATCATTTCTTGGATAACCTGTTTCCAAAATCTTATCTCGACTAACATGAAATGCATGTTGAAATATCGATGTCGAATATGGATTAGGTGACACTAGATAATCCCAACGCTGGCTTTCTTTTGTAAAGCCATCTTGGTAATTTTGAGTATTTGTTCCTAGCATTTTAACGTTACTAATATCCAAACCAATCTTTTTCAATGGCGTGCCATGCCATGTTTGTAAGTACGTCGTTCGCGGTGATTTATATAACCAATCTGGTGTACGTGTGTTAATCATCCACGCTTTCGCTCTTGGCATCGCTAAAAACCATTTCATTGAAAACTTTTTAACATATGGTACATTGTGCTGTTGGAATATGTGTTCATATCCTTTTTTCACACCCCATATTAATTGGGCATCACTATGTTCAGTTAAGTATTCATATAATGCTTTGGGGTTGTCGCTGTATTGTTTACCATGAAAGCTTTCAAAATAAATTAGATTCTTGTTTGGCAATTTTGATAGTAATTTAAATGTCGTATATATACTATGTTCTATCAATTTTTTAATTGTAGTTTTAATCATGTCGTACCTCCGACGTGTTTTTGTAATTATATTAATATGTATGAGCAAGCTCATTGTAACCATGCTTATTATAGCATTTCATCATAAAATACATTTAACCATTACACTTGTCGTTAATTATCATACGAAATACATGATTAATGTACCACTTTAACATAACAAAAAATCGTTATCCATTCATAACGTATGTGTTTACACGTTTATGAATTAGATAACGATTGGATTGATTATTTTATTTTACAAAATGACAATTCAGTTGGAAGGGTGATTACTTTTGATTGAATCGCCTTATGCATGAAAAATCAAAAGGTTATTCTCATTGTATAGTCCTGCTTCTCATCATGACATGTTGCTCACTTCATTGTCAGAACCCTTCTTGAAAACTATGCCTTATGACTCATTTGCATGGCAAGTAATATATGCCAACATTAGCGTCTAAACAAATCTTTGACTAAACGTTCACTTGAGCGACCATCTTGATATTTAAAATGTTTATCTAAGAATGGCACAACTTTTTCAACCTCATAATCTTCATTGTCCAAAGCATCCATTAATGCATCAAAGGACTGTACAATTTTACCTGGAACAAATGATTCATATGGTTCATAGAAATCACGCGTCGTAATGTAATCTTCTAAGTCAAATGCATAGAAAATCATCGGCTTTTTAAATACTGCATATTCATATATTAAAGATGAATAATCACTAATCAACAAGTCTGTAACAAAGAGAATATCGTTAACTTCACGATGATCTGACACATCGATAAAGTATTGTCTATGTTCACGTGAAATATTAAGTCTATTTTTTACGAACGGATGCATTTTGAATAACACAACTGCATTATGCTTCTCGCAGTATCTTGCTAAACGTTCAAAATCAATTTTAAAAAATGGATAATGTGCCGTACCGTGACCATTACCTCTAAATGTCGGTGCGAATAGAATAACTTTCTTACCTTTTATAATTGGCAATTCATCTTCCATCTCTTGTTTAATTTGTGTTGCATAAGCTTCATCAAATAGTACATCAGTACGTGGTACACCTGTTGGTACAACATTTTCTTCTCTAATTCCAAATGCTTCAGCATAAAATGGAATATCGGTTTCTGATGAAACATATGCTTTCGTGTAACTACGATGGTTTAATGAATCGATAAACGGACCACCTTTTTTACCTGTACGACTAAAGCCAACTGTTTTAAAAGCACCAACTGCATGCCACACTTGAATAATTTCTTGTGATGGTCTAAAGCGAACCGTATAAATTAATGGATGGAAATCATCGACAAAAATATAATCGGCCTTACCAAGTAAATATGGCAATCTAAACTTGTCTCTCCATTTACGTCTATCCGTAATATTCGCCTTAAATACCGTTTTAATATCATAATCAAAATCTACTTTTTGGCGTAGTAACTCATCATATACATATTTAAAGTTACCTGATAAATTCGGACGTGAATCTGATGTGAATAATATTGTTTTGCTTCTTTTAATATGTAGTAACTTTGTAATATTAAAAATAGCTTTAAATAAGAAACTTCTACTTTCAAATGAAGCTTTATGGCCTTGTTTATGAAGCCAGTGTGCGCTTGTCGCAATGACCCCTGATTTCTCTTGAGGTAAGGTGATTTCAATATCAAATACAAATTCGTTAACGTCACTTGCTATTTCTGGAGTAATGGTATAAACCGTATGTTGTGATACGCCACCTTTGCGGAAAACTTTAGCTTCGTTGGCTAACACATAGTTTGCTTTTCCATTTTGTGTAGTCAGCTCATTGTATTCTTCAATTTGCTCTTCATTTAATGCCGCATAAGCTTGATCAATAATATTTGGATTAAGTTGTCCAATATACTCTAACTGGTCATGATAAACAAACAAATATTTATCCATTGGTAAATAATACCCATCGTCTAATATTGCGACGTTGAATCTACATATAAATGTATTACCGTCTATTTTCATTTCATTTGCTTCTAATGTTTTTGTTTCGGTTAAATTCCTCAGAACAAATTGTCCTGATGTTAAATCTACACCTTCACTATGTCCTTCAATATATAACTGAACACGTTCCCAGTATATGTTATCAATATGTATTGCTTGTTTCGTTTTTGTCATTGTTATTCCCCCATTGGTTTATTAAATCGTCCATTTCAATACTGTTTTTCCCCAAGATGTCGATAAATCCATTTCAAACGCTTGGACGATATCTTGCATCGTACATACATTAATTTCATGTCCTTTTAATAAGGCTAACTTTTCAACAATGTCTGGGTACTTATGATATAAATCAACAACTTGCTCAAAATCTTTAGAGCCGCTTCGACTACTACCAATCAACGTTAATCCTTTTTCAAGTACTAATCGTGTATTCACTTCCACGGGTAATTCACTTACGCCTAACAAAGCAATACTGCCTTCTGGTGAAATATGTTCAACTATTTGTTGAAGTGCAACTTGACTTCCTTTACCTCCAACACATTCAAATGCATGATCAATTTTAAGATCATCTGGTATTTGATTTACTGTAAAGATGTCATCTACAAATGAAAAATGACTTAATTTATAGTCTGTCTTACCAAATACATAAATTTTAGCTTCTGGGTACAACTTACGTAGCAAAATAGCAGTAATATAACCTAAGTTACCATCACCCCAAATACCAAAGCTGGTTTTCAAAGGTATAGATTTACGTTCAAATCGTTGTATAGCATGATAACTTACTGACACTAATTCTGTGTATGAAATCGTACTCAAATCAATGTCATTAGGCAGCGGAACGATACGATCATGTGCCATCACAACGTAGTCTTGCATAAAACCATCATAACCACTAGATCTAAAATAACTAGAGGCTAAGTAATTCTCCGCAATAATATGATGTTGCTCTGTAGGTGTATTCGGCACCATTACTACTTTCGTACCTTTTTCAAATACCCCTGTACTATCGAATACAACTTCACCAACAGCTTCATGAACTAATGACATTGGTAATTTTTGGCGCAGTACATTTTCATCTCTTCGACCTGTGTAATACCTTTGATCAGCTGCACAAATAGACAAGTATAAAGGTCTTACGATGACATGATTACCATAAATATCAACATTATTATATGTGACGTCGAACTGTCTCGGTGCAACGAGTTGATATACTTGATTAATCATCGGCAATATCACCTTGAATAATGGCATTTGCTACTTTTAAATCATACGGTGTTGTCACTTTAATGTTGTATAGTTCTCCACGTACCAATTTAACTGGATGTCCAGATTCGACAATGATTTTACATGCATCTGATAAGATTTCTTTTTGTTCACTACTTAAGGCGCGATAACTATCTTGTAATAATTTAATATTAAATGATTGTGGTGTTTGGCCTTGATACATTTCATTCCTTACAGGGATACTGTGTATGTTCTGTTTATCTTTAGACATTACAATCGTATCAATTGCTTCAATGACTGTATCTACTGCACCATATTTTGCTGCTACTTCAATATTCTCTTTAATAATACGTTGAGTTAAAAATGGTCTTACGGCATCATGAGTTACAATCACATCATCATTATTAATTCCATTTATATTGCGAATGTGGTCGATAATGTTCATAATTGTTTCGTTTCGATCCGTGCCACCTGCAACTACTTTGACACGTTGATCTGTAATGTTATATTTTTTTAAAATATCCTGTGTATGGGAAATCCACTGTGCTGGCGTTGCGATAATAATCTCATTAAATTCACTCACTAAAATAAACTTCTCAATTGTATGGATTAAAATCGGTTTATTATCAATATCTAAAAATTGTTTTGGTAATGGCACGTTCCCCATTCTCGAACCAATACCTCCTGCTAAAATACCTGCATAAATCATGTTGTCCTCCATTCTGTCATTACATCATTTCCATTTATACATTACTGACCTATGCCCGCACATAAGCCTAACCTATTGCTCACTTGCCTCTATTATTAAGCCAAAGGTAGTTGTCACAATAGTGTGATAATTTTTTATAAAAATGTATTTTTGTAACTGACCATTCTAAGTTGTTTTGCCATGCAGTTAATCATTAACACTGACGATATTAAATTGTTAAAGGTATTAATGTTTACTCTTTTTCAAATTCATTATTACTGCCATCATTTTACCATATATTATAATAAATTTATCTTATTAAGTGGCTGTACTTGATTTTCACTTTAAAAATTATCAAATATTGCCATCTCATTTTAAGTATACAAAATGCAAAACAACCGATTCACAAGCATATTTCACACAAGTAAACCGGCTATTTAGCAACGTATATTCGAAGATGAATTATTTCGATAGTATCTGTAGACCAGACGGCATTCGCACTTTCATAGCTATAACTATACCAGCGTTTTCGTCCTCGAAGGTGCATACTAATAAATCGTAAACATGACTTTATCAAATCGTTCTTTCTTGTTAACTAATTTATCAAATGTCTCTGGGCCTTTTTCTAACGGTAAAAAATGAGAAATAATAGGCTTTACATTAATATCTTTCGTCTTCATATAATGTAAGGTTGCCGTCCACTCTTTGCCCGGAAAATCACTGGACAAACAGTTCCAAGAGCCACATACTGTCAACTCGTTACGCAGAATTTTTTCAAAATGAACGCGATCAATCTCAATATCATCATATGGTATTCCGAGTAATACCACCTCGCCACCTTTTTTAGGTAGCGTCAATATTTGACCAATCGTAACTTTAGCACCTGATGATTCTATAGCTAAATCGATTTGATTGGCGTAATGATTTTCGATGAATTTCTCAAGATCTTCTTCTTTTGAATTGATTGTTTGATGTGCGCCCAATGATGTAGCAATATCTAGTTTATGCGCATCTATATCTATAGCGATGATATGTGCAGCACCAAATATTCGTGCCCATTGAATAGCTAACAATCCTATACTGCCACACCCCATTACTGCAACAGTCATACCAGGTTGTATATTCGATTTATAAAATCCATGCGCAACAACGGCTGATGGCTCAACCATTGCTGCTTCAATGTAATCAACATTGTCTGGAACCTTTAAAACATTTTGCGCTGGCAATTTGACATATTCCGCGAACGATCCAGGTTCATATGAGCCAATGACGAACAACTTTTCACATCGTGCATATTCACCTTTCAAACAGTACTCACATTGATAACAAGGTATGGCTGGACAACCTGTCACTTTGTCGCCGACCTTAACATGCGTAACATCACTTCCAATGGCATCTACAACACCTGAAAATTCATGACCAAATGGCATACCTTGAATGTATGGGCCCATTTTTTTGTATCGTGACGTGACTGAACCACATATACCCGTTGCGCGCACTTTAACAATAACGTCATTCGCACTTTCAATGACTGGCTTATCATTATCCTCATACCGTAAATCTTCCACGCCATATAATTTCAAAGCTTTCACTTGTAAATCACCTCAACTCTGATTTAATTCACAACTTTTTTCTTTTTAAAAATACCTGTCGCAAAATAACCTGCAATGACAATGGAATTACTTACGAGTAAATGTTCCATATAAAAATCAGTGATTTGTCTTAATGGCCCAAGCATAAAAGTTAGCATTGATTCTACCATATTAATTCTCTCCTTCATTTTCATCTAAATCGAGCGGCTTAAGTAATGCTTTAATACCTTCGCCTGATTTTAAATGTTGATACGCCTCGTCCCATTTCGAAATATCATATATTTTTGTCACCAAAGCTTCAGCATTTACTAAACCATCCGCCATAAGTCGCAATGAAGGTTCCCAATCTGCTGGCTTTTGACTTCTACTACCAACAACTGTTATTTCTTTTTGAATCACTTTTTCCATATCAAATGGAATTTCAGCATCCTTAAAAATACCTATTTGACTGTAGAAACCTTTTTTGCGTAAAATATCCAAACCTTGTCGTGCTGCTGGAACTGCACCTGAACATTCAACAACAACATCTGCACCGTAACCGTCTGTAATGCCATTGATATACGTTTTTAAGTCTGTTTGTTGTAAATTGACTACATAATCCATGTGCAATGCTTCTGCTTTATCTAATCTGACTTTGTCATTGTCCAATCCAGTTACCACAACAGTTGCGCCTTTACTTTTCAACACTTGTGCTACAAGTAATCCGATTGGCCCAGGTCCCATTACAACTGCTACATCGCCTGAATTGACTTGAATCTTAGAAACACCATGATGTGCACATGCTAATGGTTCTGTCATAGCTGCAGACTGATACGATACTTCGTCTGGAATATGATGCAAACTTTCTTCACGTGCAATGACATAATTAGTAAATGCGCCATCAACTTGTGTTCCAATACCTTTTCGATGGTTGCATAAATTATAGTCTTTTGATTCACAGTATTCACACTCATTACAAATATAGAATGTCGTTTCAGAAGTGACACGGTCACCAACTTTAAAATCTTTAACGTCTGCTCCAACTTCAACGATTTCACCAGAAAATTCATGACCTAATGTCACTGGAAAATTAACTTTATAATGACCTTCATAAGTATGAATATCTGTGCCACAAATTCCTGCATAATGTACTTTAATCTTTACTTTATCATCTAGCGGTGTTGCAACTTCTTTATCAAGAAGTTCTAAGTTGCCATGTCCTTCTCTTGTTTTTACTAAAGCTTTCACCACAAACACCTCGATTTTTAATTGAATAGACTAAATAGTTTAAAGATAAGATAGTTAACGATATTACCACCTTGATCAATACTTGAAATTTCAGATGAACCTTTTGGCATTTGTACATTCGTACCTTTCGCCATATCTGTGAAAATGGGTGCTACGTCTGTTGCAATATATAGTGAAATTGCAATCATAATCGTACCCACAATGACAGAATGAATAATGTTTCCTCTTGCTGCACCAACAATAAACGCGACAACAAATGGTATAGTTGCTAAGTCACCAAAAGGTAGTACTTGGTTTCCTGGTAAAATAACGGCTAATAAAACAGTGATAGGTACTAAAATTAAGGCTGTCGAAATAACCGCTGGATGACCTAATGCTACAGCCGCATCCAATCCAATATAAATTTCACGTTCGCCAAAACGTTTGTTTAGCCATGTTCTTGCAGACTCTGAAACTGGCATTAAACCTTCCATTAAGATTTTTACCATTCTAGGCATTAATACCATTACTGCAGCCATTGACATTCCTAAATTAATGATGTCTCCAGGTTTGTAACCTGCTAACACACCAATACCTAAACCTAAAATTAAGCCGACAAAGATAGATTCTCCAAATGCGCCAAAACGTTTTTGAATTGTTTCAGGATCAGCATCTAACTTATTCAGACCGGGTACTTTTTGTAACAATTTAACTAAGTAAATACCTGGTGCATAAGAAATTGTACTTCCTGTAGCAATCGATACACCTGGTAAATCAAAGAACTCACTCATCATCGGTGCTGTCCAATCTGCTACTTTCAAACAGATAACTTGGAAAATAACTGCTGCTAATAACGCTTGCCAAATACTGCCTGATACGGCATAAACCATTGCTGCTGTAAACGTATAATGCCAAAAATTCCAAATATCTACATTCATCGTCTTTGTCACTTTAGTTACTAGCAATACAACGTTAACTATGATTCCGAGTGGAATAATAAATGCTGCGACAGATGATGCCCAAGCGATAGATGATGTTGCTGGCCAACCTACATCAATCACATTCAGACTGACGCCTAAATTTTTAACCATCGCTTGTGCTGCTGGCCCTAAATTTTTAACTAATAAATCGATGACTAAGAAAATCCCTACAAAAGCCACACCTATTGTTAAACCAGACCTAAATGCCGCTCCAATTTTCTGCCTAAAGAATAGGCCAAGCAAGAATATGACAACCGGTAAAATAACAGTTGCACCTAAATCTAAAAATCCCCTTACAAAATCAGTGAAGTAACTCATATTTAAACCCTCCCTGTTATATATGCATTGTCACGATACTTTCCGATTGTGATTACATTTGACGTTACAGTCATTTCAACGACAACCCTTGCTACATTCGACTGCAGTCCCTTTGAATTACAGTCACTGCGTTTCTATGTCATCAACAATCATTTGTCGTGATAGTCATTTATATGCAATTTGCATATATTTATATGTTATTGAACCACGTTACATATCAATTCCGTTATTTTTGTAACTCTGTTAAGATTTGTTGTTTTGTTTCTTCAATACCAATACCAGTTAAGAAATTACGTGCGTTGATAACTGGGAATTTATATTCTTTTTTTGTCATTGCAGTTGTAACTAATAAATCTGCAGTGTCTTCATAAGGTCCAACTTCTGTAATTTTGATTTGTTTAATATCTACTTTAATATTGTGTTCCTTTGCTATTTCCTCAATTGCATTATTTACTACTGTTGACGTTGCAATACCTGCACCACATGCTACTAATACTTGTTTCATTTTCAATTCCTCCAATTAATTTTTAGTTATATTCCAAATAATCATTGATTAGTGTTGCTAAAATTGTTTCATCTTTCGTTCGCAGAATCTGCTCCAATTTTTCTTCACTTTGAAAAATTTGCATCAACTGTTGTAACAGCTTAAGTTGATCATCTACTTTATCCATTGCTAACATAAAAACGATTTTCACTTCTGTCTGTTGATCAAGTGTTCCCATTTCAATAAACGGCACTTCTTTTTCTAGAACAGCCACACCTATCGTTCTATGGTTAATATGTTCGACATCTGTATGCGGTATAGCGACCGAACATAGATGCGTTGGTAAACCAGTAGCAAATTCTTTTTCTCTGTCGATGACTGCATCTTTAAACGTTGACTTCACGAACCCATTTTGAAATAACACATCTGACATTTGTGACAATACGGATTCTTTATCAGTTGCCGACAAATTGAGCATTATATTTTCTTTATGCACTAATTGCTGTCCCATCCATTTTCCCTCGCTTCTTTATTTGAATAATTTTTTAAAATCTCATTTACATCAGAATTTTTGCGACTTTGTATGATGCGCTTAATTGCATCATTGTCTTGCGCCACATCTCTCAATTGTAGTAACGCTCTTAAGTGTGTCACTTTATCAACAGCAGCAATAGGTACAATAATATGGATTGCTGTGCCATCTGACATGTATATTGGTTCTTGTAATATCAACATACTCATCGCCGTTTTATGTACATGCTTTTCAGAGTATGCATGTGGAATAGCAATATTTTGCATGATAACCATATACGAATCATCAAATACCTGTTGCATCTCATGAATATATTTAATATCAATAAAATGATTAGCAACTAACACATCACTTGCTTTAGCAATAGCTTCATCAATATTTTCAACATGATGTATTCTTTTCACGTGCCTTGCTGGTATCAAGTCAGCTAAATCTAATGTCTTATTTTGTGTGACAATCGATCCATTAATGGTTGAAATTGAATTATAATTCGCAATAAAATCTTCTAAACCATCACGTAGTTCTGTAATGTCATTAACTGTCGTTGTGCGTTCAATTAATGCCATTAACTTGTTTATTTCCTTATCAATGTCAGCCGATTCCTTATTAATGTACTTCATCACTTCTTTACGTAACTTTCGTTGCTCATTTTCAGATAAAGCTACTTTTGTGATAAATAATTTTTTATGTGTTAGGACAAACATTGGTGAAAAGACGATGTCATAATCTAATGTGTAATTTTCAAATGTTCTAAGTGAAATCGCATCTAAGAAAATAATTTCTGGAAATAAGTTTCGCAACTCGTATAACATCATTTGTGATACTGACGTGCCTTGTGTACACACGATAATAGCTTTTATCTTGCCATCGAAGTTTTCATCTTGACGTCTCAAACTACCTCCGAACAACATGGTTAAATATGCTATTTCATTATCAGGCAACGATTTTCCGAAATATTCAGTTAACGATTGGCATGATTGTTTCACCATATGAAATAAGGATTGATAATTTCCTTGTAAAGGATTGATTAATTCATCACGATCCGTTAAGTTATATTTAATCCTATAAAAAGCAGGCGTTAAATGTAACAAGAGTTGCTGTGATAATTTCTCCTTATCTTCAATGTTAATAAAAGTGATTTGTTCAAAATGGTGAATCATTTGAGCGATGGCCATCGTTAAATTCGATATGCTATCTGATTCTTGCAAATCAGTCCATTGCACACTTGTTGAAAGTAAGTGTAATGTCAAATATAACTTTTCCGCTTCTGGCAAATCCGGCTCATGTTGCGTCATAATCTCCGTTGCTTGATATTCTTTCGTATCCCTCAAATACTGATAATTAATATTTAATGGATTCATCACATGACCACTTTGAATTCGTCTACGAATCACACAAAGGACATAAGGCAGTGAACTAAGTGATTTGTCTATAAAGCGACTCTTCAAAAATTGTTCTACCTGTTTGATTTTGTCTTTTTGATATGCGATATCTTCGAATGTTAAGTTGAGCGCCTTTAAAACTTCACTTTTAGTAATATCATGATTCAACCTTTGATCAATCAATTTAATGAAGAAACGGCGAACTTCAAATTCATCACCAACAATTTCATAACCATGTTTTCGAGAATACTTAAGTGACAAACCATGATTTTCCAATTGCTCTTTCACATGATTTATATCGTGAATGACAGTATTTTTACTGACTTGTAAATCAATTGAAAAATGGTTTAGAGACATTGCGTTTTCCTTACTAAAAAGCATGAGCATTAAATAATAACGACGTGTTTCTATGCTAAAAATGACATTGTTACCGTTTAACATTTGCTGCTCCGATACATCTCGCTTGAATAACGTCATGATTTCAGAACTTACAATAAAATTTCCTTGGCTTGTTCTTTCAAGTTTTGGATAACCCTCTTGTTCAAGCCACAAATTGATTTTTTGAATGCGATATCCTAGTTGTCTACGAGATAAACCAAATATCGATTCAAGTTCTTTACCATGAATAGTAGGATTCAATACAATTTCTCTGAGTATTTGCTGATTATCCCCGTTCATGTTCGATCCTCCTTTGAGCATCTGAGCTCAATTTATCATCAATCGTCACACCGATGTACACACTTTGAACACATATTTTCAAAATGAGTATGTACATCATTGTGATGTTTCGACAACATTCCAATTATATCGGTATTCTTTGTGATTTTAATCTTTTAAAATAAAGCAATTGAAATTTTTACATATATTTTTGTGTTTTTTTGAAGCATTTTTAACATACATATCTCAATCATTATCAAATTGTCATGACCATTGTAATCCAATACAAAAACCCTAAGGACGCTTATATCAGGCGCCTTAGGGCTAACTGTATCTATTTAATTAAGTATTATTATTCGTAAGTACGTAACTTATAATCTATCAAGTTCCACACTTCTTCAACATCAACTGCTGTAGCAAAATAAGCATTGGCAGGCTTACCTGTAACATGATTTAAATCGACAGCCATAGTACCATAAGTTAGTGGACTTTGATGTTCAATGTCGATATTAACGGGTACCATTGTAAACAATTCTGGTTGTAACAAATACAAAATTGTACAAGCATCATGTATTGGACCACCGTCCATATTAAAGTGAGTCTTGTATGTCTTCTTAAAGAATTGCAATAATTCTACGACGAACTGTGCAACAGGATTATTGATACTTTCAAAGCGTTCAATCACGAGATCGTCGGCTAAAACTTGATGTGTTACATCTAAACCAAACACATTTATAGTAATCCCACTTTCAAAAACGCGCTTCGCTGCTTCAGCATCAACCCAAATATTGAATTCTGCTGTAGGCGTCCAATTTCCAAATGTACCACCACCCATCAAAGTAATAGATTCAATATGCTCAGCGATTCTTGGCTCACGAATCAATGCCGTTGCTACATTCGTAAGAGGACCTGTCGCTACAATTGTTACAGGTGTATCACTCGTCATCACTTTGTTTATAATCATATCTGATGCTGGCATTGCAACTGCTTGACGTGATGGTGTCGACGGTAGTTTCGGGCCATCTAATCCAGATTCCCCATGTATTTCAGAAGCAAAGGCAGCTGATTTAATTAACGGCCTATCCGCACCTTTCGCTACTGCTATATCTTGACGTCCCATAATATCCAATACGTTCAAGGCGTTTGTCGTATTCTTGTCAACTGATTGATTACCTGCGACTGTTGTTACAGCTAATATCTCTAGTGGACTGTCAATTGCCCCCGCTAAAATTAATGCTATTGCATCATCGTGTCCTGGATCACAATCCATAATAATCTTTCTTTTCATTTATATATCCACCTTTCTTAAGTTGTTATCGATAGCTTATGTATATTTATTTATGTGGTGAATCATGTTTATTTTGAAAAATAGTTTTAACTTTCTCATATTTTTGGATACAAACACTATTTATCTATTTTATGGCTTATAAATTTATCCGATATGCCTTATCAACCTACCTCGCTAAAAATAGGATGTCTACATATCTATACCGACTTTTGTCAACTCATTTTCACAACAATATAAACAGCAATTTATATGATTGTTACATGATTCAAACAATTTTTATGAAAAATATTTTCATACACAGAATATATATTGATATTAAATTTCTCAAAAGCTATATTGAGAATAATTAGGAGGGATGTTGATGAAATCTTTATTTGAAAAAGCACAGCAGTTCGGCAAGTCCTTTATGCTACCTATCGCAATCTTACCAGCTGCAGGTCTATTGTTGGGTATCGGTGGTGCATTAAGTAATCCAAACACCGTTAAAGCATACCCTATTTTAGATATTACCTTATTACAAAATATTTTTACATTAATGTCAGCTGCAGGTAGTATTGTTTTCCAAAATTTACCGGTCATCTTTGCAATTGGTGTCGCAATCGGATTATCTAGAAGCGATAAAGGTACTGCAGGTTTAGCTGCGCTGCTCGGTTTCTTAATTATGAACGCAACTATGAATGGCTTATTAACTATCACGGGCACATTGGCAAAAGATCAGCTTGCACAAAATGGACAAGGCATGGTGCTCGGTATACAAACGGTTGAAACCGGTGTTTTTGGCGGTATTACCACAGGTATTATGACCGCAATACTTCACAACAAATATCACAAAGTGGTATTACCACCGTATTTAGGTTTCTTTGGTGGCTCTAGATTTGTCCCTATTGTCACAGCATTTGCCGCAATCTTTTTAGGTGTATTGATGTTTTTCATTTGGCCAAGCATACAAGCCGGCATTTATCATGTTGGTGGATTTGTAACGAAAACAGGTGCCATCGGTACTTTTGTTTATGGCTTCATCTTAAGATTGTTAGGTCCACTCGGTTTACATCATATTTTTTACTTACCGTTTTGGCAGACGGCACTTGGTGGTACTTTAGAAGTCAAAGGGCACTTAGTTCAAGGTACGCAGAACATCTTCTTTGCTCAACTCGGTGATCCAGATGTGACGAAGTATTATTCAGGTGTGTCACGCTTTATGTCAGGCCGTTTTATTACGATGATGTTCGGCTTATGTGGTGCCGCACTTGCAATTTATCACACAGCTAAACCTGAACATAAAAAAGTTGTCGGCGGTTTAATGTTATCCGCTGCACTCACTTCATTTTTAACAGGTATTACCGAACCTTTAGAGTTTAGTTTCTTGTTTGTCGCACCTATTCTTTATGTAATCCATGCCTTCTTTGATGGATTAGCATTTATGATGGCAGACATTTTCAACATTACAATTGGTCAAACCTTCAGTGGAGGCTTTATCGATTTCTTACTTTTTGGTGTGCTACAAGGTAATAGTAAAACAAACTACCTATACGTCATACCTATTGGAATTGTGTGGTTCTGTTTGTATTACATCGTTTTCAGATTCTTAATTACGAAATTTAATTTCAAAACACCTGGTCGAGAAGATAAAGCTGCAGCACAACAAGTTGAGGCTACTGAAAGAGCACAAACTATTGTTGCTGGTTTGGGAGGCCAAGATAACATTGAAATCGTTGACTGTTGTGCAACGAGACTACGCGTCACACTTCATCAAAATGACAAAGTCGATAAAGTATTACTCGAAAGTACTGGTGCCAAAGGTGTAATCCAGCAAGGCACTGGTGTGCAAGTAATTTATGGGCCTCACGTTACAGTTATCAAAAATGAAATTGAAGAATTGCTCGGGGATTAAGACTAACCGAAATATCAACAGAACTAATGGCAACGATGTACGAAGTAAGAAGTGACATCGTTGCTTTTATTTTTAATGTTACATTTGAAGCATTAAGTTCATCATGCACTGTAGTGAGCCCGCAAATCGCCTCTGCTAGACAATCATCTTAATGCTATGATTAACGCTTAAGTGCCAGATTTGAATTTAATTTCAACAACGACTTTCACTACATTAAAAATAGGGCTACTCGACACATATAGTTGTATCAAATAGCCCTTTATACAATTTTTTGGGGTAAGGTTTTACAATTTTTGGAATGGTATAGATTTTATAAAAAGTTATTTAAGTTCTTCTGATTCAGCCATAATATCTTTTAATGTTTTAGCTGAATGTGCGAACTTGCTTTGTTCTTCGTCGTTTAATGGGATTTCTACGACGTTGCGAATACCGTTTCTATTGATGACTGCTGGAACACCAATGTAAACATCTTCTTCATCATATTCGCCTTCTAATAATGCTGATACAGTCAATACGGCATCTTCATTTCTGAAAATCGCTTCAGTAATTCTAGCTAATCCCATTGCAACACCATAATAAGTGGCACCTTTAGCTTGAATAATGTCATATGCTGCATCACGTGTTTGAACAAAAATTTGTTCAATTTGCGCTTTGCCCTCAGGACGTTGTTCAAGTAATGTCTTCAAAGGTTGACCCGCAATATTAGCGTGTGACCATACTGGTAATTCAGTGTCACCATGTTCACCAATAATTTGAGCATCGACACTACGTGGCGCAACATCGAACGCTTCGCTTAACAATAATCTAAAGCGTGCAGAGTCTAAAATTGTACCAGAACCTATAACACGTTCTTTAGGTAAACCAGAGAATTTCCATGTTGCATACGCTAAAATATCAACAGGATTTGTAGCTACCAAGAAAATACCATCAAATTTTGATGCCATTACTTCACCAACAATTGATTTAAATATTTTCAAGTTTTTAGATACTAAATCTAAACGTGTTTCTCCAGGTTTTTGTGCAGCACCAGCACAGATGACAACTAGATCCGCATCATGACAATCACTGTATTCGCCAGCTTTCACACGAACTGTTGTTGGAGAATATGGTGTGGCATGTTTTAAATCCATAACATCTCCTCGAACTTTTTCAGTGTCTAAATCAATGATGACTAATTCATCAACAATGCTTTGGTTCACTAATGAAAATGCGTAGCTTGAACCTACTGCACCATTACCTATTAATACAACTTTGTTCCCTTTAAATTTGTTCATTACAAAAACTCCCTTATGATTAATTCACTAACATACGTGTAGCTTCAAATATGTTAGTTTAATGCTGCTTATTGACGATACAAAAGCAAATAAACATCTCTTTTATTTTCAACGCATAACTTAAAAGGTCATGTGTCATCCGCTTTTAAGTTTGTGATTTATTTCACATATAAAATGTAACACGCATTAAGTACTGGGTCAATATTAAATTGTGATTTATTTCACATTTTATTTTAATTTTTACACCTTTTTAATTTGTATACGATTACATCTTAGATGTCTTTAGTTTTCGTACTTCGCCAGTGATTTTTTACACTTTCACATTTTTATTATCATGTTTAATTTTTTCTAAGAAAACAACAATGTTTTTTGAATTAGTCAAATAAGTGCACGCAATCGTTGGGGTTCAAATACACAATTGTACACAATGCTTATTGATAAGTATTTAAAAAATTAAAAATGTCATACAATTATCAAATTTGCCATTTTATTTATATTTTCTCAAACCAATTAATTGAATATCGAAATTTTTAGTAGAATAATCAAAGTAGACAGATTAAAGGAGGAGTATCATGCTTACAGAACAAGAGAAAGACATTATCAAACAAACGGTGCCTTTACTTAAAGAGAAAGGAACAGAAATTACGTCAATCTTTTATCCAAAAATGTTTAAAGCGCATCCTGAACTTTTAAACATGTTTAATCAAACGAACCAAAAACGAGGCATGCAATCTTCAGCATTAGCACAAGCTGTAATGGCCGCAGCGGTTAATATCGATAACTTAAGTGTTATTAAGCCAGTCATTATGCCAGTCGCATATAAACACTGTGCATTACAAGTTTATGCTGAGCATTATCCAATTGTGGGGGAAAATTTATTAAAAGCCATTCAAGACGTGACAGGATTAGAAGAAAACGACCCTGTCATTCAAGCTTGGGCGAAAGCATATGGCGTCATTGCGGATGTGTTCATCCAAATTGAAAAAGAAATTTATGATCAAATGATGTGGATTGGTTTTAAACCTTTCAAAATTACCAATATTAAACAAGAATCTGAAGACATTAAATCATTTACAGTTGAAACTGAAGAATATGACTTTAGTGAATTTACACCAGGCCAATACATCACAGTTGATGTTTCTAGTGATAAACTTCCATATAGAGCTAAACGTCACTATTCTATCGTATCAGGTGATAAAAACCATTTAACTTTTGGCGTTAAACGTGATGTCACAACAGAACATGAAGGCGAAGTTTCAACAATATTACACGACGAGATTAAAGAAGGCGATATGATTAATCTAGCTGCGCCTGTAGGTGGATTCGTATTAGAGAATACGACTGAACCACAACTTTTCTTAGGTTCAGGAATTGGTGTTACACCTTTAGTAGCTATGTATGAAGCTGCCTCTGCCAAAGGTTTAGATACACAGATGGTTCAAGTTGCTGAAAATGAACAACATTTACCTTTCAAAGACAACTTCAACAGTATCGCAAGCCATCATGACAACGCTAAATTATATACACACTTAAAAGATAAACAAGGCTATATTGGCGCTGAAGAATTAAAAGCATTTTTAGCAAATAAACCTGAAATTTATATCTGTGGTGGTACAAAATTCTTACAATCTATGATTGAAGCACTTAAATCTTTAAATTACGATATGGATCGCGTACACTACGAAACATTTATTCCAAGACTAAGCGTTGCAGTATAACTGAGAAAAGAGGTTTAGTACTCATATGAAACTTAATCAACGTTACGTTAAAGTATTTGCATTATATTTCGTAAGTATTGTTACTGCAAATATTGTTGTCAAAAATAACAATTTAATCAAAACATTGATTCAAACACTTGCCGGTTACACCGTCTTTGCAGTTGGTTTGAAGTATTTAACTAAACGTAAAAATAAATAACATATATACAAAAACAGCTATGACTTTACTTTGTCATGGCTGTTTTTTAATTGGGAGTGGGACAGTAATGATATTTTCGCAAAATTTATTTCGTCGTCCCACCACAACATGCATTGATGTATGCTCACTGAATTTCATAAGAAAGGAGTTCACAAGATGACCGTAGATATTGGACGGATTTATGACAATAAAGATAATACCGACGCTATTCGTATCCTAGTCGATAGAGTCTGGCCGAGAGGTATTTCGAAAAGAACTGCTAACCTAGATTATTGGTTAAAAGACATTGCCCCTTCTACTGAGTTGCGACAATGGTTCCAACATGATCCTAAACTTTTTGGAGCTTTTAAAGAAAAATATGAAAAAGAATTACGTGATCAGGATGTGCAAAAAGAGGCTTTTGAAAAATTAAAGGATATTGTAAATCAGCATAATCATGTTCTATTGTTATATTCAGCAAAAGATACTAAACATAACCAAGCTGTAGTACTACAGCAGTTGCTCAATACTTAGGTATATATGTTTGTCTTGAATCACTATACATGTCGCTAACTTCATTTCTAATATTTATTTTTAAAAAGCATAATTACTACAATTAATTGAACTTTAATAATCACTAAACTTGAACAACATTTTACTCTAACAAAATAAAGTTTTAAAATATTAATTATTGGGTTTTACATAGTAATTAGAAAGAGAGTGTTAATGAAATGAAGTTTAAAAGACTAGCAACTATATTTTCAGCAGTATTAGTGTTATCAGGATGTGGCTCAATGCATTCATCTGGCAAAGACTTGAATATTTCGTTACCGTTAAAAACAAAGTCTATTGCACCTTATGAAACAGATGTACCAGTTAAGATTGGTGCTGCAGAATCATTATTTAAAACAAATGATCAAGGAAAAATAGAAAAAGTATTAGTGAAATCGTATCATCAACCAAATGATAAAACGTTAGATATAGAATTAAAAGATAATATTAAATTTCAAAACGGTCAAAAATTGACTGCAGAAAAAGTGAAATCTAGCCTTGAAAATAGCATGAAAAAAAGCGACTTGGTCAAATATTCATTACCAATATCATCAATTACCGCTAAAGGTCAAAAACTGACAATTAAAACCAACTACGCTTACCCTGAACTTGTATCTGAATTAGCTAATCCTTTTATGGCAATTTATGATACAGATGCTAAATCAGATGTTAATCAAACTCCTGTTGGTACAGGCCCTTACCAAATAAAAGATTATAAGCAATCTCGAAAAATATCATTGTCGAATTTTAAGGACTATTGGCAAGGTAAACCGAAACTTGATCATATTACTGTGACGTACCAAGAAGACGGCAATAATCGCGTCAGAAATTTAGAATCTCAAAAAGATGATTTAATAACTGATGTCCCAGTTAATAAAGTTCAAGACATAGAAAATAATCAAAATTTAAAAGTGTCAAAAGAATCTGGATTTAGAACTTCTTTACTTATGTATAATCATACTAATAAAAAAATGACTAAATCCGTTCGTGAAGCATTAGATCATATCATTGATAGACAAGGTATTGCAGATCATATTTATCAAGGTTACGCGAAACCTGCAACGAGTCCATTTAATGATAAAATTCCATATATTAAAGAACCTAAGTTAACCAAACAAAATATCGAACAAGCAAAAGCGTTATTAGCTAAAGATGGTTATACAAAAGAACACCCTTTAAAAATTAAGTTAATTACGTATGACGGTCGTCCAGAGCTATCGAAAATTGCGCAAGTATTACAATCAGATGCTAAAAAAGCTAATATTGAAATCGACATTAAAAGTGTTGATGACATAGAAGGTTACTTAAAAGACCGTTCTGCCTGGGATGCAACGATGTATAGTTTCGGAACGATTCCTCGTGGAGATACAGGCTATTTCTTTAATCAAGCATATAAAAAAGATGGTGCTATTAATAAAGGAGACTACAATAATAGCAACGTTGATGATTTAATTAATCAATTGAATCATACTGTAGATATTAAGGAACGTCACAATATTTCTAATGATATTATTAAATTATCAAGTCGAGATGTACCAAACAGTTATATTGCTTACAACGATCAAATAGTCGCTGCTAACTCTAAGGTTAAAAATTATAAAGTAACACCTGAAGGTATCTATTTAATCGATTATCGAACAACGATTGAACGATAAGGGAGTGTGGGACATTGATTTATGTCTCAGCCCCGCTTCAACTATAAAAACCACGCCGAGGTCATTCAATATGATTATGGCGTGGTTTAATTTGCTTATATGATTGTATTACTTTCTGTTTGATGAATTTCAATAAAATGATTATTACATATTTTTAGTGAATCATGTTCATTTTATATAAATCTAATTGTCACTATTTGTTTAACGTGAAACACTTTTTAACTCCAAAAAGTATTCCACTTCCACTCTTTTAGAGACAAATTATAAAAATAGCTTATGTCACAAACATATGAGCAACATAAGCTTTAATTATTATTCGTCTACTTTTTTCTGTTGTTCTTTAAATTCTTTCTGCAGTAAATTAACTTGTTTTAAACCTGCCCCCATTAAAATGAATACAAGTATCCACACAATAACGATTAAAATAAATATTTTCAACGTATCACTGCCAAGTACAGTTAAAGATGTATCCCAAATGCCATGTAAACCAACGGCTGATAAAAAGAATATTAAAAAGCGTTTATCAAAAATATCTTTGAATTCAAAGCCATGCTGTTCTTTCGCAATAACTATTGCAGCACCAACAATCGCTGACCAAACTAAATGGCCACCAATCGCAGTCCACGCACGTGTGAAGACAATATCTAATAATGGGACATTTTCCCCTAAAGCGAAATTCAAAATATAACCTGCTGATTCAAAAACTGCGAACCCTGCACCAATAGCAGCACCGATTAATAATCCATTCAAAATCTTATTTGTTTTCAATTTATTGACGAAATAAACAATAATGAGTGCTTTTCCAGTTTCTTCAACTAATCCTACTAAAAATGCATCGAAAAATGTTAAAGAACCAAACCTTTCGAATTGATCACTAAAAACGACAAATCTATATAATACCATCGTACTTAGTAATGAAAATACTCCGCCAATAAAGAACATGATAATAACTTCAAAAATGCTAATATTTTTAAACGCATTTGATTCATAAAAGAAGAACAAACCCGATAATGGTACTGTTAAAGCCCCAATAAAAATGAGACCCGGAATCGCGTTAGTGTTATTAAAAATCGCTGCCATGACCCATAATCCAATAAATGTTACTGTGAAAGCGATGAATACTCGAGAAAAGAGCCATGGCTTCCCCCATTCTTCTGATATGTCACAAATTGCTGGCGTAGTTTTAGCAGTACCCGCTATAAATATTTCATCTGCTTCGTTTTTAGTATGTGGCTTAAATACTTCTGAAAACATATCTTTTAAATTAAGATTTAAGCTTTCATCATTGCCGGCTAGTCTACCGATTGATTTGGTTGCATTATCAAATAAACTTCTTGCTTCGTTTTTTAAATCTGTATTTTGCGCTGTTTCATGCGCTTTGGCTTCCATTTGTTTATCGATAGATTCATTATGTATGTCGGACGTCTTAGTTGATTGTGTACTTGCTGATGACATCCCCTCTTCACCTGTATTAGGTGCAACTGATTGCGTTTGTGTTGTCTCTTCTTTTTCTGTATTTCTTCGATGATTAAGACCTTCCATAGACTTACCTACTTTCACTTTTCATAATAAAACTATTTTAATTTAATATTGATGGATTTTCCATATATTTATATAACTACTTTGTTCGATTGTGTACATTCGTTTTTTTACTCATTTTAAAATACAACTCACATCTTACGCTTGAGTAATAAAATCAAGTATTCGGAAAATGGCCTGCCTATTCTGTTTAGGCACCTCAAAGGCTAATATGTCCTCCGCCGATTGCTCTAAAATAGAATGATTGATGTATTGGGCATCATTTAGTACTATTTCTCTGACATCGTCTGGACCAGGCTCAAAATGAAATTGTAATCCAATCACATGATGATCGATGATAAATCCTTGGTTTCTAATATGATTCCCTGAAAATAATAATTCTGCTTGTTGCGGTATTTGAAACATATCCTCATGCCAATGTAGTGCCTTCAATCGACTTGGTATATTCGGAATGATTTCTGATTCTAAGTAAACATCATCCCAACCTACTTCCTTTACTGGTGATTTTAACACCGCATAACCTAATGCTTTCGAAATTTGTTGTGCACCAAAGCAAGCACCATAAATTGGTTTGTTTTGTGCCATCAATACTAAAATTAATTCGCGCTCTGATTGAATCCAAGGCATCTCATCGTCTGGATTCATTGGCCCACCAAGTATCACTAACATATCTGTTTCTTCCGCAAGAGGTAGCACGCCATCATTCATATATGGGTGATAAATATAGACTTCGTGCCCGCTTTCCTTCGCCCACTCACCTATGTATCCAACACCTTCATTTGGTGTATGTTGTAAAACATTGACTCTCATATGTTCAACATCTCCTTCAACTCTCCAATGATTTCATCAGTTACATTATACACCACTGATTGTACGCTGATCATCCTCACCTTACTGATGCATCAAAATGATAATTAGTCTTTGCATTTTTTAAATAAACATGGGTTGTTTTTTATATTCCGAGCAATATTTTTATATAAGTATTTTAATGATATTCAATTCATTACAAACCCTTGATATTACAATTGTTATCAACCATCAAAATGTGTCTATACTGTGTCTATTATCAGAATAAAAAGATATTTCTAATTGATTTTAAATGTCGTTATGTTATATTTCTTGTAAGGGTTTACACAATGTGTAAAAACGCTATATTTTATCAAATGTGATGGAGGTGACTTGCTTGAAACAAATCACATGGCACGACTTACAACATATCATTAAAGATGGTGATGTGATTGGTTTACCAGCATTAGCTGTAGCCAACTTACCCGCCGAAGTTCTACGTGCTGTGTTAGCGCAACATGACACATATCATACGCCCAATGATTTAACGTTTATATTAGCGAATGATATCCATAGTTTAGGTGCCGCACCGGATTTAGATGATTTTATAGAACGTCGCATGATTAAACGTGTCATTATGAGTATTTTAACGGCTTCTTCCAAAACGGCACAAGCAATGAAAAATAATGACATTGAAGCTTATTTTTTACCACAAGGTATCATTGCAACTCATTATCGTCAGAGTAATCAATTATTACCTGGAGTTATTACTAAAATCGGATTAAACACAGCTGTTGATCCTAGATACGGTGGCGGTAAAGTAAATACACGAACAACTGATGATTTAGTTTCATTAGTAACCATCAACGATGAAACATACTTACACTACACATTCCCTAGCGTTGATGTGGCACTACTGAGAGGAACATACGCAGATCAACAAGGTAACATTTATTTAACTCAAGAAGCGTACTTGAGCGAGTGTTATCATGTCGCATTAAACACGAAAGCCAATCATGGGAAAGTTATTGTACAAGTTAAAGCTTTAGTTGACGACTATCAACTAAAGCCGAATGAAGTTGTTATCCCAGGAAATCTTGTCGATTATGTATACGTCACAGAAGATGAAAAGAATCACCGTCAAGTAATTCAGAGTCATTATTTACCAGCCTTGTCTGGAGAAGAACGAATTGATGGAATACCTGAACCCGCATTACCTTTTAATAGTCGCAAATTGATTCTCCGACGTGCTGCTCAGTTTTTAACTTATGGCGATACAATTAGCATCGGTTATGGCATCAATAATGAACTCTCTAATTTATTGCATGAAGAATGTGTTGAACATGATGTGCAACCGATTTTAGATGTTGGCATTTTCGGTGGATTCGTTGGGAGTCGTGAACATTTTGGTATGAATTACAATGCAGATGTGCGCATGCCTCATGATCGAGCATGGGATTTTATTTATAACAATGGTGTATCAGTTGCCTATCTTAGCTTTGCTGAAGTTGATCAACACGGCAATGTCAACGTGTCATACTTCAATGACCGACTAAATGGATGTGGCGGCTTTATAGACATTACGCAATCTGTAAATAAAATTATCTTTTCAGGTACTTTTGTAGCCGGTAGTCATGTCTCATGTCATAATCAACGATTAAACATTGAAACTGAAGGACAAAACCAGAAATTTGTATCAGATGTGAGCCATATCGACTTTAATGCACAATATTCACAATCACTCGAGCAAGAAGTCTATTTTGTTACTGATCGTGCAGTATTCGAGCTCACCAATCAAGGCTTGAAACTAATTGAAATTGCTCCAGGTCTTGATTTGCATAAAGATATTTTGAATCAAATGGCTTTTAAACCAATTATTGCTGATCATTTAAAATTAATTGATACCAGCATTTACAAAGAAAAATGGGGACAACTTAAACAATCAATTCATAAAGTATGAAAGTGAAGCTAAAGGGGGTATACTAATGAATTTCGATTGGATAAAAACACGTTCAGACTTCGATGATGACAAGCCTGCCGTTATTGATCACGCAAAACAAACATCTTGGACATACCAACAACTCAATGCACGCGCTGATAATATGGCACATTATTTAACATCTCAAGGTGTTAAAAAAGGCGATGTTATCGGTATTTTTGCGCCAAATGATATTGCAATATTAGATTTACTATTTGCTTGTTTTAAAACAGGTGCGGTTTTTTTACCATTGAATTGGCGGCTTAACCCAAAAGAAATTGCAGCCATTGTGGAAGATGCACAATTAAAACTGCTCTTCTATGCTGAAAAACATTTAAGTTCACTCACCGATATTGACCAAAACTTATTGCATATGGATATTGATGTAGCGCAATATGATGAAATCGTAAATCCAGATTATCACCAACCTTTTCAAGCAACACCTGTTGAACCACAAGATCTTGCAGCATTAATTTATACAAGTGGTACAACCGGATCACCTAAAGGTGTGATGTTCTCATATGAATCATTTGTTCATAACGGCGCAAACTTAGAGCTGACGTATAAGTTCAATTCAAACTATATTACGATTGTATCAACACCAATGTTCCATGTTTTAGGGTTTAACGATACTGTATTACCAGTATTAATGTCAGGTGGCACACTTATTCTTCAACGTTACTTTAACGGCGAAGAATTGAATGACATGATTGCACAATATCACCCTACATTTATTATCATGATTCCGACAATGTATTATAGTACGCTACGTGCTAGTAATTTTAATCCTGAAAATTTTAAAGCTATGGATTATATCATCCAAGGTGGTTCACAACCATTACCAAGTATCCAAGCAGCTTTTAAACAATATGGCATAAACATTATTAACGGCTATGGTTTAACTGAAGCACCTCTTGTACTTGTTAATACACCGGAAAATTCAAAACGTAAGCCAATGAGTATTGGTAAAGCAGTCATGTTCGTTGATGCACGTATCCTTGATGATAACGGTGAGGAAGTACCTACTGGTGAGATTGGCGAACTTGCAATTAAGGCTAAAAATGTCACGCCAGGATATTGGAATAAACCAGCAGAGACTGCCAAAGCATTTCATGGTCGTTATTTATTAACTGGTGACTTAGCGAAGATGGACGACGATGGCGATATATTTATTATTGACCGCAAAAAAGAATTAATCATAACTGGTGGCGAAAATGTCTTACCATCCGAAGTCGAAAATGCTTTAGCTGAGCATCCACTAGTAGACCGGTGTGTGGTCGTTGGCTATGATCACCCAAAATATGGTGAATCAATTGCTGCAGCCATTATACTTCGCGAAGATGAACCTCATTACGCTGAAATTTTAGATCAACATATGCGAAGTCGTTTAGCAGGTTATAAAGTCCCAAGAATGTATGTACCAGTGACACATATGCCGTTAAACAGTACGCAGAAACCAGATAAACTTGCGATTCGACAAATGATGAATGACAAAGTCTCACAAACACTTTAAAGGTGATAAAAATTTTTAGTATTTAGTGTAAGCGTTTACAAATAAAGCGTGTTGTTTTTGAATTAAATGCATTTCACATTAGTATTCATATTATTTTTAGGAGGAATTTATATGACATTTGAAAAAGAAACAGTCTTAAAAACATTATTTCCTGAAGATGTACTTAGTATTGCTAAAGGTTTAACAGACGGTGAAGTCGAATTTTTACAACAAGTAGATTCATTGCTAGAAAGTAAGTACCGTGAAAATATTAATCAACATTGGATAGACGCTACTGTACCCGAGGACTTTTTTAAAAATCTGGGAGAATTAAATTATTTTAACAATCCATTACTTTACAAGGATCGTCCAAACGCCAAAATGCCTAGTCAACTATTTCAGTTTTTCATGTCTTACCTACTCGCGCGATTTGATATTTCCTTAGCTACCCTACTCGGTGTTCACCAAGGTTTAGGGCATAACACTTTCTATTTCGGAGGTAGCAAAGAACAAATTGCGAAATATGTACCTAAATTACAGTCACATGAACTGCGTACATGCTTTGCTTTAACTGAACCAGAACACGGTTCGGACGTTGCGGGAGGTCTTGAAACAGTCGCTGAACGCCAGGGCGATACTTGGGTTATCAATGGTGAAAAGAAATGGATTGGTGGTGCACATGTATCTGATGTCATTCCAGTATTCGCAGTAAATAAAGAAACTGGCAAACCCCATTGCTTTGTAGTCAGACCAGAACAAGATGGCGTCGATATTGAAGTCATTGATAATAAAATCGCACTTCGCATTGTTCCTAACGCACTAATTAAATTAACTAATGTCAAAGTAGATGAAGCGGATCGCTTACAAAACATAACAAGCTTTAAAGATATTGCCAAAATTCTTTATTCAACGAGAGCAGGCGTTGCTTATATGGCTACAGGTGGTATGGCTGGCGCTTTACGTGCCACATTAGATTATGTCACTGAGCGTAAGCAATTCGGCAAACCAATTAGTAAATATCAGTTAATACAAGAAAAGCTAGCAATGATGCAAGGTAATTTAGCTCAAGCAATGGCAACATGTGCTCAATTAGCTAATATGCAAGCACATGGTGAATATGACGAGGTTGCAACTTCAACGGCGAAGATGATGAATGCCTTACGTTTGCGTGAGACAGTAGCTATGGGCCGCGGTATTACAGGTGGTAATGGCATACTAGCTGACGATTATGATATTGCACGTTTCTTCTCTGATGCAGAAGCGATTTACACGTACGAAGGTACACATGAAATTAATGCCTTAGTAATTGGACGCGCTTTGACTGGAGATTCTGCTTTCGTATAAATAGCAAAGAATTATATAAGATACAGTAATTTCACTAAAAACAGACTTATTTTAAGCATAAAGCTTTTTCCTTAAATAAGAGGCTAAGATGACTGTCAAAGATACCTAATTAATTTTATAAAATAGCAACGTTATTCCAATTATCTTAATGGTTATCTTATCCTCAACTAAATTGGAGGAATCACTATGACAATTAATAAAGTAACCGTTCTTGGCGCAGGCACAATGGGCGCTCAACTGGCAGCACTCTTTGTGAATGCTGGACTTAAAGTAAAACTATTAGATATTGTAGTAGACAAAAACGATCCAAATCTCATTGCGAAAAAATCTTACGATAAAATTACAGATAAGAAACGGCCGCTACTATTCGACTTAAATCTAGCGAGTCATTTAACATATGGTAATTTTGATGATGACTTGGTAAATGATGATGCTGATTTATATATCGAAGCAGTCAAAGAAGATATTGAAATTAAGCATGCTGTTTGGCAACAAGTTCTACAACATGCTAAAGAAGATGCTTTATTCGCTACAAATACATCAGGTATTCCAATTAATGCGATTGCTCAAGTATTTAACGAGAAGGATCAAGAACGATTCTTTGGTCTACATTTCTTTAACCCACCACGTATTATGAAATTAGTGGAGTTAATACCTACGTCACACACGAAGGAATCTATCATATTAGATGTAAAAAATTTCGCGCAAAATGTGTTAGGTAAAGGTGTCATTGTCGTCAATGATGTACCTGGCTTTGTCGCAAATAGAGTCGGCACGCAAACAATGAATGATATTATGTATCGCGCCGAGCAACACAAGTTAAGCATTGTAGATGTGGATGCTTTAACTGGACAAGCGATTGGTCGTCCTAAAACAGGTACATATGCGCTATCTGACCTAGTCGGTTTAGATATTGCAGTGTCTGTAATTAAAGGCATGCAACAAGTACCTGAAGAAACACCTTATTTTCATGATGTCAAAATTGTAAATACGTTGTTTGACAATGGCGCACTCGGACGTAAAACGAAACAAGGATTTTACAAAAAGGATAAAGAAACTAAAGCTCGACTTGTTTACGATGTTGAAAAACAAGATTATGTACCTGTATCGCAACCACAATTACCAATTTTAAATGAATTTAATAAAGACTTAGCGCATAACCTTGATGTCATATTCAATGCGCAAGACGAAGCGGGACTATTTTTATGGGAGACATTACGTAATAATTTCTATTACTCTGCTATCAATGTACCTAAAGCTACCGATGATTTCCGAGACATAGACCGTGCGCTTGTCTGGGGGTTCAACTGGAAACTTGGTCCATTCCAATTATGGGATGCAATGGGATATGAACGTGTTAAAAAACGTATGGAAGACGAATTTGGAGACTTACCACAATGGATTAGTGATTTAGATGGTGGCTTTTATAAAAAAGATGAGACCATCGAATATGCAACACCTGTTTCTCACTTCGTAAAAGATGAACTTTGGGATAAAGGTGATGCCAAACTTTCCGTAACTCATGATGATCAACTGTTACTGAAATTACAAAGTAAAAATAATGTCATTACCGATGAATTCAACGATGCGTTAGTTGATGCGATTGATTTACTGGAAAATGACCATTACACAAGTATGGTTATTTATGCAGATGGTAACAATTTCAGTGTGGGTGCTAACCTTTTCTTAATGAAAAAGGCGCATGAAGACGGTCTTGTAGATGATGTCGTTGCACAATCAATTGATAAATTACATTATAGCTTTAATCGTTTGAAGTATAGTTTGAAACCAGTAGTCACAGCTGTTCAAGGTCGTGCCTTAGGCGGTGGCTGTGAGCTTGTACTTTACTCACCTATTGTTGTCGCTGCAAGTGAAACGTATATCGGTCTTGTTGAAGCAGGCGTTGGCTTATTACCGAGTGGCGGTGGCCTTGCAGAAATGGCTGATCGCATATTACGCACATCGCATAAGTTTGATGACAAACAAGCTTCCATGACAAAAGTACTGACGAATATCGCATTTGCGAAAGTCTCTACAAATGCCTTTGAGGCACGTCGTTATGGTTATTTACGTGATACAGATACGATTATTTTCAATACAGCACAACGTGTCGAAGTTGCGCTCAAACGTGCGAAATATGAAGCAGAAACAAACTATATTCCGAATCCTAGACATCAATATATCGCTTTAGGTGAAGACTTCAAAGCATTTATCCAAGGACAATTAGATGCGCAAAGACGGGGTCATTTTATTAGCGACCATGATTATCATATCGCCTTAAATATTGCCACAATTTTAGCGGGTGGTGATTTACCAAGAAATACATTTATCAATCAACGTTACATTCAATCGTTGGAGAAAATTGGCTTTATTGACTTACTAAAATCTAAAAAATCATATGAAAGAATTGCACATATGTTAAAAACTGGTAAGCCATTACGTAATTAAAAGATAGTCATTAAGAGAGGATGATAACCATGCAAGAAGCATACATTGTAGCTTATGGGCGTTCAGCCGCAGCGAAAGCAAAGCAAGGCGCATTATTCCACGAAAGACCTGATGATGTCGCAGCCAAAGTATTACAAGGCGTATTGAAACGTATTGACGGAAAATTCAATAAGAATATGATTGAAGATGTCATTGTTGGTACGGCTTTTCCAGAAGGATTACAAGGACAAAACATTGCACGAACGATTGCATTGCGTACGGGATTATCTGACACGGTACCGGGTCAAACAGTGAATCGCTACTGCTCATCAGGATTACAAACCATCGCGATTGCAGCCAATCAAATTATGGCTGGTCAAGGAGATATACTTGTAGCTGGTGGCGTTGAATTGATGAGTGCCGTACCAATGGGTGGCAACGAGCCCACAAACAATCCCACCTTACAATATGATGATATAGGTGCGTCATATCCTATGGGTTTAACTGCTGAAAATGTAGCATCCCAATTTGACGTATCACGCGAAGATCAAGATGCTTATGCTGTCAGAAGTCATCAACGTGCCTATGACGCACAACGTGATGGTCGGTTCAAAAATGAAATTATTCCAATACAAGTAAACTCAGTTGAATATACAAACGCAGGACCAAAAGTACACACAAATATCTTTGACCAAGATGAATTTATACGACCTGACACCACGATGGAGGCATTAGCCAAATTACGTACAGTATTTAAAGCTGACGGCACTGTGACTGCGGGAACATCTGCCCCACTTTCTGATGGTGCAGGATTTGTAGTTTTAATGTCTGGAGATAAAGTGAAAGAACTCGGCGTGACACCTATTGCACGATTCGTTGGTTATAAGGCAGTAGGCGTTGACCCGAAAATTATGGGTATTGGGCCTGCATATGCGATTCCTGAAGTATTGTCACTCAGCAATCTATCTGTTGAAGATATTGATTTGATCGAATTGAACGAAGCATTTGCTTCTCAAACGATTGCATCTATTAAAGAAGTAGGTCTAGATATATCACGTACGAATGTGAATGGTGGCGCTATTGCTTTAGGTCATCCATTAGGTGCTACAGGCGCAATGTTAACCGCGCGTTTACTTAATGAAATGGGTAGACGTCCCGATAGCCGTTACGGCATGGTTACGATGTGTATTGGTGTCGGTATGGGTGCAGCTGCTATATTTGAGTATGTGCGTTAGAATGGTTGATTTTGGATGAAGCGGATTCGTTTTGTTATTAAATGAAGTAGGCTGAAGTTGAAGCAGGTTGAAGTTGAAGCGGGTTGAAGCAATTTCGTTTTATTAATGAAGCTATGTGAAACATAGTGATTGAACAAAAAAGTGGTTTAATGGGATGGTGGGTATTTCCGTTTTAGAATTTAACATTTACACGTCTAATTTTAATCATTGTTTTAAATTTTATGAATCGAAGCCCTTTGATTTAATAATATTTGCTAATGCTAGTAACTTATCTGATTGTTCATGTTTAAAATAAAGAAAACCACTCACATCAGTGTGTGTTCGAACTAGACTTGTAAGTTCCAGTTCGGTACGACTTTCTAAAGCAATTATTATTGCTGTGATTGTCGTATATCACTTAGATGTGCGTGGTTTATTTTAATAGGTTAGTAATATATTAGGTCATGTTATGTTTAAGACTATAATGAATAAATAATTTAGAAATATGCTTCCGATTGTTCGATGCTTTAATTCAGTTAGAAGCATCATAGAATGCATGATTACTGTTGTAAAGATACGTAATGTTTTGTATTGACTGTATATCTTTGGATAGAGTTACAAACTTATTTTGTTACTCTAGGCCCATATGTCGCAGTACCATCTGCATGTGTTGTTACATTGTATGCATTTGTTTCGCTTGGCTTCTTGTATGTCGGGCGAGCTCCGTATGATACTTGGCCATTTCCGTGTGTTGTTACGTTATATGCGTTTGTTTTGCTTGGCTTGTTTTGTGTCGGACGAGCGCCATATGATACTTGACCATTTGCATGTGTTGTTACGTTGTATGCATTTGTTTCGCTTGCCTTGTTTTGTGTCGGACGAGCGCCATATGATACTTGACCGTTTGCATGTGTTGTTACGTTATATGCATTCGTTTCGCTTGGCTTCTTGTATGTCGGACGAGCTCCGTATGATACTTGACCGTTTGCATGTGTTGTTACGTTATATGCGTTTGTTTTGCTTGGCTTGTTTTGTGTTGGACGAGCGCCATATGTTACTGTGCCATCTTGATTTGTCGTTACGTTGTATGCGTTTGTTTCTGATGGCTTATTGAATCTTGGTCTCGCTTCATATCCAAATGTTCCATCGTTGTATTCACGGATACCTGTACCAGCATCTCTATATTTAACATATTTAGGTGTTTTGTTAAATTGCGGTCTCGGACCATATTGAGAAGCTTCTGTTGTTTCAGTTGCTTGAGGTTTAACTTCAATATCACTTGATTCTCCTTGAGTACCTTGTAACGTTGATTCAGTACCTTGTGGTTTTATTTCAAGTTTAGATGAGCTACCTTCAAGACCTTCTAAAATAGGGTTCGTTGTCGTCGGTTGAGTATAATTATCGCTTAAAGATGGTCTGTTTTGTTCCATTGTTGGGAAATCTGGACCTTGAACGATTTCACCTTGTAACGTTTTATTTTCCATAGTTGGATAGTCTGGACCTTTTACAATTTCACCTGTAATTGTGCCCTGTGGAATTTTAACTAATGGTTGTGTTGTTTCTTCAGCTTTACCAGCCGTAGTTTTAACCTCTTGCTGGTTCCCAACTTTAGGTAATTGAGGTTCTTCAACTTTCTTCTCTTCTTTTACAAAAGGAGATTTTGTTACAGTTTCCTCGTATTTTTTGACAGTTTTATTTTTCCAAGATTCGTCTGCTTTTTCAACTGCTTCTCTTGTTTCTTTAACTAACTTATCAAAATTTTCTTTATTCTCTTTTTTCTTTGTATAATCATGAATATTGGGGTCATATTTCTTTATTGTTGTAGGTCTATTCTGATTTGTTTCCATAAAGAAATCATCGACTATTGAATTTAAGTCTTCCATCATTTCTTTTTTTATACGTTCATTAGTGATTCTATTCGGGTTATGCACGTCACCTAGTATTATGTCTAATTTTGCTCGTAATTCTTTAGCATGTATACCAAATTTTTCATGACTATAATACGCTGCAAAAACTGTATCTATTTCACTAACAAATTCATATATTTTATCAGTTTCTTGTTTTTCAGTATTTTCGTCATAAGGCTTTAAGTCTTCATTTTTAGATTGAATATCTCTTACTTCATTATTAAATTTTTCCACAGCGTCTTTTAATGAATTTGAGATTTCATTATATTCATTCATTGTTAAATAGTAAACATTATACTTATGAAATGAATACATTTTTGAATTATCGTTTGGGTAAGTTGCTTTATACCATTTTTTATAATAATCGTATTCATCTATTTTTTTCTTTAATAAATATTGATCTTCTCCTAATATCCTTTCCATTAATTTATCTTTTGCCTCTTTATATTCATTACCACCATATTGATACTCATCTGTTAATGCCAATGCACTTGAAAACTGCTTTTCTAGAGCTTCTATTTTTTCCCAATAATATCTGCTATCTATTAATGTCCCATTTTTACTCTCTTTTTTAACTTGTGATTTCCCATTATAATCCTTTGTTACTATCGCATCTGCTTTGTTATCCCATGTAAATAAGCTAGATGCAACTGCTAATGCGCCTAGCGAAATTATTTGCTTTTTCATAATTTTTTAATTCCTCCAAAATGTAATTGCCCAATCTACATTAAAGAAACAAAATATTAAAAGACATTAACTATATATTAACTAGAATAAACAAAGCATTAACTATCTTTTTGTTATAGTTAATTAGCTTTGCAATATACAATAGTGTATAATTTTTTTGATTAATGTACATCAAAGGAGTAACAAAGCATGACAACACAAATGAAAATCAAAACATATTTAGTTGCTGGTATTAAAGCGGCGCTCCTTGATACGACTGGTATTAAATTAGCAAGCAAATCTGAAACTACATCACATACGTATCAACATCAAGCGCTTGTAGATCAATTATATGAATTAATAGCAAACACTGACTTAAATAAATTATCGTACCTAAATTTAGATGCGTTTCAAAAACGCGATATTTTAGCTGCGCACTATATTGCAAAATCAGCTATACGCACTAAAAATTTGGATCAAATGACTAAAGCGAAACATAGATTAGAAAGTATTTACGATTCAATTTCTAACCCTTTGCATTCACAAAAAAATTAATAATTCACCAATAAATCATGTAAGTGTTTGTGACGCCAAATTTCCTTATAAATCCTTGTCATATGATTATAAACGAATGAAACGATTGCCTATCCCATAGGTGACAATGTTAAAAAGACCTCTGAAGGTATCATCTTGATAACTTTAGAGGTCTTTGTTTATATTATTCAAACAAAATTCTTATAGAACGATCGAAGTATGTTTCGTCTTTCTTTTCTTCTTTAATCTGATCAGCTAATGCTGGGTCATCTGTGATAATACCATCAACATTGGTTTGTAAGTATTTCGTTAAATCTTCTTCGCCGTTAATGGTCCAAGTATAGACTTCTTTATTTTCCATGTGTGCTTGATTAACAAGTCTTGGCGAATAAGAAAAATCTTCGATGACAAAGAAATCTAATGATGTTTCTTTAAAATGACCAAACTGTAACGGGATGATATAACCACACTTGAGATATGGCGCTTCTTTTTTTAACTTAGTCATCACATCATAATCCAATGACATCACACGATATTGATGTTCAACACCATGCTTTTTCAAAATATCAATAACACGTTGTGTATAATCTGCTGGTTCTTTACCATGTGGCTTTAACTCTACTAGTAGCTTCACATTTGATTGTTTAGCCGTTTCAATAAATTCGTCTAAGGATACCAGTTTTGCTTCATGTCCATTTTGACGCATTTTCAAACCGACGACATCTTTGAAATTAGATTCAGAAATGTTTTTATTAACACCTGTTAAACGTTTCAAATTGTTATCATGACTAACAACAAATTGTTTATCTTTCGTCATAATTGTATCTAACTCAATATATTCGACATTCGCTTTTGCAGCAGCTTTCAATGACGGAATAGAATTTTCAACGCCTTTATCTTCGAAACCACGATGGCCAATAATGGATATATTTGTATTGATAGTATTATTGTAAAGTAAGTACATGTTATAACCGATAAAACATGTCACTGCAAGCACCATTGAAATTATAAAGAACCTAGATTTCCGTTTCGGTTTTGGGTATTTAAATTCTAAGCCCGGTTGGTCTAATACATTCTCTTGTTTTAAGTGCAGTACTAACACACTGATTAATGATAATTTCGTAAATAAATAATAGAAGAACAATGCGCTTTTCAATACAACAAATAAAATTGATGAGACTAAAAACTTATCTCCTTCTTCATCTACACAAATAGCAAGATATGTTGCTCCTGAAATAATTAATGTTAAAATCGCACCAATGATGAGTTCCAATATAACTATTTCTATAACAAGTCGAAACTTATTTCGCTTCGTAATTTGCCAACTTAGTCTCATATTTTTAAATAACGACTGGCGGTTTAAAATCGTTAACGGTAGAGTAAATATTAATTTAAAGTTTAATATAAATACAGCAATCATAAAGGTACCGTAAATGATTATACCTTTTGTCGTTTTCATAAGTTCTTCCGTTAAAAATTTAGGTATGTAAATATTTTTTGTTAATACTGAACTTAGTCCTAGGTTAGCAATGGGTATCATTAACATTAAATAAATGACAAAGAAAATAACTGGTACACCTATGAGTTTACGCACATTTACAAAGGCATTTTTAAAAATGGATTTAAATGTAATAATCTGTCGATCAAAGCCGGCATAAACCATATAAACTAACAATGAAAACTCTACATAAATCAGAAAGGCAACACTTAATATGAATATAATAAGAAGTATCACACTGGCAGGGTGACTTACGATTTCCATCCAATTGTTAATCGTAAGTTGGCTTTGCCCAGCTACTTTTAACATCATATTAAATAGTAAAATTAAGTATGTACTACTAATAAAAATCATGATTAACTGCAATAGTAAGGCGTTAATGCTAAAACGCCCTTTATTTTGATACAGTAATTTAAATACTGCCCATATATCTTTACTAATTCTCTTCATAATCACGCTCCGCATTGCTTTAATATTAAGTTTCATCTTAATATTTTTCATTACTCAGGGTCAATAAAAATTTGAAAAGACTCATATTCATATGCAAGTAGCAAATAATAACCCATTCAACATCAGCTAAATGATGATATTGGAACCCCACCTTTAACAAGGCTTCACATTCTTTATCAGCATAGCTACTTACAAAAATGTCTTCCTTCAACCATTGTAGAAGTTGTCTCATATACCTACTACGTCTTGCTATTACTCTATACTCAATTGAAAAAGAAGCATATGCCCCTTCACTCTTGAAGTTACATATGCTTTCTTTTCGGTCTGAATTGTATTTATAATTCAACGGGAATTTTCCCTTTGAAGTTAACATAACGGTAGGCTGCTTTAACAGCTTCATCATCGGGCGCTTCGACATCTTCTAATTCATATGCAATGCCCAATGTTTTCCACTTATGAACACCTAACTGATGATATGGCAGAATTTCAAACTTTTCGACGTTATCAAGAGAATTAATAAATTCCCCTAGTTTAATTAAATCGTCTTTATCATCAGAATAACCAGGCACAAGGACATGTCGAATCCATACAGGTTGTTTCATATCTGACAGTTTGCGCGCGAAGTTAAGGATGTGTGTATTAGGCTTTCCCGTCAATCTAATATGTTTGTCATTATCAATATGTTTTATATCTAATAATATCAAGTCTGTATGTTTTTGTAATTCTTCAAAATGCCTTTGAAATGCTTTTGTATCATTAGCACATCCAGCCGATGTGTCTAAGCAAGTGTGCACACCATTTTCTTTTAATTCTGCAAATAATTTTTCTAAGAATGGCATTTGTAACAATGGTTCGCCACCACTGACTGTTACACCGCCACCCGATGCATCAAAGTATGGTTTGTATGGTAATATTTCATTCACCATTTCATCAACTGTGACTTCTCTTGATGGCTCACTAATTTTCCAAGTATCTGGATTGTGGCAATACAAGCATCTAAGTAAGCATCCTTGTGTAAATAATATATATCTTAATCCCGGTCCATCGACAGTACCTAAACTTTCGACAGAATGTAAGTGTCCCTTAAGCATAGTGCTCCCACCTTAAATTTTGTTACATACTTTCATGGAATGTACGAGAAATTACATCTAATTGTTGTTCACGTGTTAATTTAATGAAGTTAACAGCGTAACCAGATACACGGATTGTTAACTGTGGATATTCTTCTGGATGTTCCATTGCATCTATTAATGTTTCACGGTTAAATACGTTAATATTTAAGTGGTGACCACATTGCATTGCGTAACCATCTAACATACTAGTTAAGTTACGGTTTTGATCTTCTGGTTCTTTACCTAATGATTTTGGTACGATACTGAATGTATTTGAAATACCATCTTTACAGCAATCGTAAGGGATCTTAGCTACAGAACTTAATGAAGATAATGCACCTTTTTGGTCACGGCCATGCATTGGGTTTGCACCTGGTGCAAATGGTTCGCCAGCTTTACGTCCGTCTGGTGTGTTACCAGTTTTCTTACCGTATACAACGTTTGAAGTAATTGTTAATACACTCATTGTATGTTCTGAATCACGATATGTTTTATGACTACGTAATTTAGTCATAAAGCGTTCTACTAAATCAACTGCGATATCATCTACACGGTCGTCATTGTTACCGTATTTAGGGAAGTCGCCTTCGATTTCAAAGTCTACTACAAGACCTTCTTCGTTACGAATTGGTTTAACTTGTGCATATTTAATTGCAGATAATGAGTCAGCTGCTACTGATAAACCAGCGATACCTGTTGCCATTGTACGTACAATTTCTGTATCATGTAATGCCATTTCAATACGTTCATAGCTGTATTTATCGTGCATGTAGTGAATAACATTTAATGAGTTAATGTAAACACCTGCTAGCCAATCCATCATTTGATCAAATTTCTTGAATACTTCGTCATATTCTAATACTTCGCTGTTAATACCTTCGAAGTTTGGACCAACTTGTGCACCAGATTTTTCATCTTTACCACCATTGATAGCGTAAAGTAATGTTTTAGCTAAGTTCGCACGTGCACCGAAGAATTGCATTTGTTTACCAATTGTCATCGCTGATACACAACATGCGATACCATAGTCATCGCCATAGCTTTCACGCATAATGTCATCATTTTCATATTGGATAGAACTTGTTTTAATACTCATTTTTGCACAGTATGTTTTGAAGTTGTCAGGTAAACGTACTGACCATAATACTGTTAAGTTTGGTTCTGGTGCTGGACCTAAGTTATCTAATGAGTGTAAGAAACGGAATGAGTTTTTCGTAACAAGTGGACGTCCGTCAATACCTACACCACCGATAGATTCAGTTACCCAAGTTGGGTCTCCAGAGAATAATTCATTGTAATCAGGTGTACGAGCAAATTTAACAATACGTAATTTCATGATGAAGTGGTCAATAATTTCTTGAACTTCGCTTTCAGTAATAACGCCTGCTTTAAGGTCACGTTCAGCATAGATATCTAAGAATGTTGATGTACGACCTAAACTCATTGCTGCACCGTTTTGTTCTTTAATTGCAGCAAGGTATGCTAAGTATAACCATTGAACTGCTTCTTTGAAGTTTTCTGCTGGACGGCTTAAATCGAAACCATATTTTTGTCCAAGTTCTTTTAATTCTTTTAATGCACGATATTGTTCTGATAATTCTTCACGTAAACGAATTACATCTTCTGACATTTCTGTAGACATCGTGTTGAAGTCGTGCATTTTTTCTTCCATTAAGAAATCTACACCATATAAAGCTACACGACGATAGTCACCGATAATACGTCCACGTCCGTATGCATCAGGTAAACCAGTGATTACACCTGCTTTACGGCAGTTCAACATTTCTCTAGAATATGCATCGAATACACCTTGGTTATGTGTTTTACGATAATCTGTAAAGATTTTTTCAGTTTCTTCGTCTAATTCGTAACCGTAAGCTTCACAAGCTGCTTTCGCCATACGAATACCACCGAATGGTTGCATTGAACGTTTGAATGGCTTTTCAGTTTGTACACCTACAATTGTTTCTAAATCTTTGTCTAAATAACCAGCATCATGAGATGTGATTGTTGAAGCTACTTTCGTGTCCATATCCCACATGCCGCCACGTTCACGTTCTTCTTTCGATAACTGCATTACTTGTTCCCAAAGTTTAGAAGTTGCTTCTGTTGGTCCTGCTAAAAATGAATCATTACCTTCATAAAGAGTGTAGTTTAATTGGATAAACTCTCTTACATCTACGTGTCTGTTCCATCTTCCATTTTTAAATCCTTGCCAAGCTGTTGCATGATTTTTATTTGTTTCTAACATACTAAACGCCTCCATCTGTATAATGTTGTGAATTTGAAATGCTATGTTAACGTTTTCATAGTCATTGTAGCATGTTTGTTGTGATTTTTTTCACATAAATTATGTACAATTTTCATCAAATGTATGTCAAAACATAGAAACTGTACTAATTTGTGTAACAGTAATATGCTAATTGCATTCTGTTACACAACAGTTATAATGTTCACTATTTTCATTGCTTTAAAAGTTAATTTAGGAGTATATATTTGTTTATAAAAAATGATTGTTGATAAGCGTTAAATCAACACTTAGAAAGATTTACTTTTATATATGAAGAGACTGGATTAAATACTTTTATTGACGTAAAAATTCACTTTTGAACCGTTCAATATCTTGCCGATTTTTATATAACAGCTACAAATAAAATATAACAGTTTGATTTTACAGCCTCGGTAAATCGTCTTGACAAACAAAAATTTTTTGCTATCACAACATTTGCAACGTCTTAACAAGTCATCTATAAACATTTCTAAATATTTAACATTACTTATGCGTCATTTATTGCTAAAATTATTGTATTAAAATATACATAGAATTGATGGGATATCATGAAATCAAAAATTTATATCTTGCTATTATTTCTCATTTTTTTATCAGCATGCGCTAATACGCGTCACTCTGAATCCGATAAAAATGTATTAACAGTTTATTCTCCGTATCAATCAAACTTGATTCGTCCAATTTTAAATGATTTTGAAAAACAAGAGCATGTCAAAATTGAAATCAAACATGGATCTACTCAAGTACTGCTTTCAAACTTGCATAATGAAGATCTTTCGGAGCGTGGTGATGTCTTTATGGGTGGTGTGTTGTCAGAAACAATTGATCATCCAGAAGATTTTGTTCCCTATCAAGATACATCTGTAACACAGCAATTAGAGGATTATCGCTCGAACAATAAATATGTTACTAGTTTTCTATTAATGCCAACAGTTATAGTAGTTAATTCAGATTTACAAGGAGATATTACGATTCGAGGTTATCAAGATTTATTAAAACCTATACTTAAAGGTAAAATTGCGTACTCAAATCCAAATACAACAACGACAGGCTATCAACATATGCGTGCTATTTATAGCATGCATCATCGAGTAAGTGATGTGCATCAATTCCAAGACCATGCGATGCAACTGTCAAAGACGTCTAAAGTCATTGAAGATGTTGCTAAAGGTAAATATTACGCAGGTCTAAGCTACGAACAAGATGCACGCACATGGAAAAACAAAGGTTATCCTGTATCAATCGTTTATCCTATTGAAGGAACAATGTTAAATGTCGATGGTATTGCTTTAGTTAAAAATGCACACCCTCATCCTAAGCGTAAAAAGTTAGTGCAATATTTAACAAGCCGCTCAGTACAACAACGATTAGTTGCAGAGTTCGATGCCAAGTCAATTCGAAAGGATGTTAGTGAACAAAGCGATCAGTCTATCGAAAATCTTAAGAACATACCTTTAATACCGAAATCTAAATTACCGGACATTCCACATCATAAATTTTTGGAGATGATTCAATGACGGCATACAAACCTTATAGACATCAATTGAGACGATCGTTATTTGCGTCTACTATTTTTCCAGTATTTTTAGTCCTTATTATTGGACTAGTAAGCTTCTATGCCATCTATATTTGGATAGAGCATCGTACGATTCATCAACATGTTGATGAAAGTCAGTCATCTTTACATCACACTGAAAAGCAGATTCAGACATTTATTACACAGCATAATAATTCGTTTCAAGAGCTCGATTTAACAAATCATCATGATGTTACCGCTACAAAACGTGAATTATTAAAATTAATACACCAACAGCCCGCAACACTTTATTATGAATTATCTGGACCAAATCAGTTTATAACCAATAATTATGAACATTTAAACACTAAAAATATGTATTTATTTTCAACGCATCAGCTTAAATTCAAAAATAGTACATATATGCTTAAAATTTATATGGCTAACACCCCACGTTTAATTGAAATTAAGAAAGATAGCCGACAATTCGCACTTATCGTTGATCAATATGACAATATTTTATACGCCAATGATGACCGTTTTACTATAGGTGAAAAGTATAGACCACAACAATTCGGATTTATGAATGAATCTGTAAAATTAAACCATGCTGACCATCGTCTCATTATTTATAAAGATATACATGAAAACATTGAAGATGGTATCACGTTGTTAATTGTTATGGCCGTAGTTCTTGTTTTACTAGTAATATTTGGTTTCATTAGCGCAGATAATATGGCTAAACGACAAACAAAAGATATCGAAACGATTATTCAAAAAATTTACTATGCCAAAAATCGTCATCTAGGTACATATACGCCTTTAAAAAACAACAGTGAACTAGAAGAAATTAATAATTATATTTACGATTTATTTGAATCAAATGAGCAACTGATCCATTCTATCGAGCATACAGAACGTCGCTTGCGTGATATTCAGTTAAAGGAAATAGAACGCCAATTCCAACCTCATTTCCTATTCAATACGATGCAAACAATACAATATTTAATTACGTTATCTCCGAAATTAGCACAAACTGTGGTCCAACAATTATCGCAAATGTTACGTTACTCATTACGTACAAACTCACATACAGTGGAATTAAACGAAGAGTTGAACTACATTGAACAGTATGTTGCGATACAAAACATCCGTTTTGATGACATGATTAAGCTCCATATCGAAAGTTCTGAAGAAGCGCGTCACCAGACAATTGGTAAAATGATGCTTCAGCCACTCATAGAAAATGCTATTAAACATGGTAGAGATACTGAGTCATTGGACATTACTATACGCCTGACATTGGCACGTCAGAATTTACATGTTTTAGTTTGCGACAATGGTATCGGGATGTCGTCATCTCGCCTGCAATATGTACGCCAATCTCTTAATAATGATGTATTTGATACTAAGCATTTGGGATTAAATCATTTACACAATAAAGCAATGATTCAATATGGTTCACATGCACGACTCCATATTTTTTCAAAGCGTAATCAAGGTACGTTAATTTGTTATAAAATACCACTTTCAAGGGGGAATGTAGATGTTTAAGGTAGTTATTTGTGATGATGAACGAATTATTCGAGAAGGTTTAAAGCAAATCATTCCTTGGGGAGACTATCATTTCAATACAATATACACTGCTAAAGATGGTGTTGAAGCATTATCACTAATTCAACAACATCAGCCAGAATTAGTAATTACTGATATTCGTATGCCACGTAAAAATGGCGTCGATTTACTCAATGATATTGCGCATCTAGATTGTAATGTCATCATATTATCGAGTTACGATGACTTTGAATATATGAAAGCCGGCATTCAACATCATGTTCTTGATTATTTATTAAAACCAGTAGACCATGCACAATTAGAAGTTATTTTAGGAAGACTTGTCCGTACCTTATTAGAGCAACAATCACAGAACGGCCGTAGCTTAGCATCTTGTCATGATGCCTTCCAACCACTATTAAAAGTAGAATACGATGATTATTATGTAAATCAGATTGTTGATCAAATTAAGCAATCTTATCAAACGAAAGTGACTGTTTCAGATTTAATTCAACATATCGATGTTAGTGAATCGTATGCGATGCGAACATTTAAAGATCATGTTGGTATTACAATTGTCGATTATTTAAATCGCTATCGTATTTTACAATCTCTGCAATTGTTAGATCGACATTACAAACACTATGAAATTGCAGACAAAGTAGGCTTTTCAGAGTATAAAATGTTTAGCTATCATTTTAAAAAATATTTACAAATGTCGCCAAGTGATTATTGTAAGCAAGCTAAATAGATTAGCAAATAACTAATGATTATGGCGCCTACATTTTGTTCTATGAAAAAGCGGACTGATAGAGAAGTTTTCACTTTTCTTTCAGTCCGCTTTTTAGAGAGTTTAAATATAAAACAATACTCCCTACAATATCGACACCGCTATATGTCTTTATTGTAAGGAGTAAATTCATTGAGTCACCCTAAGTCGGGCAAATAAGGATACTTCATAACAGGGAATTATGATCTGCCCCGAGACATAGAGATGATATATTTGCAAGGGTAGAAGCAGTATCTTTCATCTCTTCACGCACATGCCGTCGGGGCAGGATTGCCAACTATATTGCAATAGATTGGCGATACTTTTAATCCGATTGATATTAGATTTTTAAACTTCTAATTTTCTTTTCTTCATAGAAAGCAACGATTCCTAATAGAATCATGCCTAGGAATAATGCAACATAGAAGACGATGAAAACATCTGTCCATCCACTTAATGTATATCCAAAGATGTTTAAACCGTTACGTGTTGGATCAGCAATAGCCGCCAAACCAACTTTCGCCATTGAGTCACCGAATAGATACGCGAATGAACCTGTCATTCCGTTTGCTACACTGATGGCATTTTTAGGAACAAAACCAGTCAATGATACACCAATTAATAATTGCGGACCAAAGATTAACGCACCTAATGCAAACAATGAAATGTTAACCATCATTACACTTGTAGCATTTGTGTAGAATAAGACAACAAATGTAATCATAAACATACAGCCAATAGCTACAATTGCACGACGACCTTTTAATAAGTCTGATACGTAGCCCCATAATAAACTTGCAACTAATGCACCAATTTCAAAGTAGAATATCGTATTAACTGCATCGCCTTTACTAAAGTGTAAATGCTCTGACACATATAACGGTGCCCAGTTATCAATACCGATTCGTACAATGTATACAAAGACGTTTGAAACACATAGAATCCATATAACAGGATTTCCCAGGATATATTTTTTAAAGATCTCCCATTTCGTCATACCTTGAGAATCAATATTTTCTTTATCGACCGGCTCTTCCCAAATTTCTTCAGCACGATTCCATCCTAATTCTTCTGGATCATCTTTTCCGATAAATAATGTTGCGATACCAATAAGTAATGCAATCACCGATGGGAAAATGAACATCCCTATAACATTTCCATGGAAGAATACATTAGCACCCCAAAGTGCAACACCACCTGCAATGGCACCACCGATATTATGTGATGTATTCCAAAATCCTAAGTATCGGCCACGTTTCGTTCTTGGCGCCCATCTTGAAATCGTTGAATAACTTGCAGGTCCACCAACTGATTGGAACACCCCGTTAAGTCCCCAAAGTACAATTAATAATCCCATTACAGAACCAAAGTAACTTAAAACAAATCCCATAATTAAAACTGTAATCGCAGATAAGATAAGTAAGAACGAGATAATACGTTTTGTGTTACGTCCATCGACAAAATATCCAAGTAATGTTTTCCCTAAACCGTACGTGATACTAAATGCTAATCCGATATAACCAAGTTCTAATGTAGATAATCCAATTTCCTCTTTTAAAAACGGTTGTGCCGCCTTAAAGTTGTTTCGAATTAAATACATAGCCATATAAACAAAGAACACTACAAAGAAAGCTTGCATAAAGTTTCTAAGCCATAATTTACGTTGTACCGATAATGGAATGCCTTTGTTCGGAATCTTATGGATATCAAAAAAGTTCATCTCTGTCACCTCAATCATTTTCGTTAAGCCAAATATATCACGTCGGTGTAAGCGCTTAATATCCTTAAAATTATTAAATTATCCAAAATACTGAACATAAACACATACTTAGAAACATTTTTATGTACTAAAATTAATAAATAGTTAATAGTATTTGACAAGTTTTATCTATAAAATACTTTATGTTGTCAAAATCAACGTTTATACATATGACATAATGACGGAGGACATCATGATTCTATCTATATTACTTATCTTTTTCTGTATCAGACTTGTCAGCTTAAAGATATCTATTAATCACTCAAAACAATTAAAAGCAGACGGTGCAGTTGAATATGGCGTTAAAAATTCGAAGTTTTTAGCAATAACACACGTTTTAATTTATGTATTGGCTGGTGTAGAGGCATTTATTAATAAAGATACATTTAGCTTTGCAAATGGTATTGGCTTAGTTATATTAATCTTTGCTTATATCATGTTATTTATGGTTATTAAAACTTTAGGTGGTATTTGGACATTAAAATTATTCATTTTACCTAACCATCCTATTATTAAATCTGGATTATATAAAATTACAAAACACCCAAATTACTTCTTAAACATCATTCCTGAATTAATCGGTGTATTATTATTAACACACGCAACATATACAACTATTTTATTAGTACCGTATGCGTATTTCTTATATGTACGTATTAAACAAGAAGAGAAATTAATGAATATTTAAAAAGATGAAAGCCTGTCATCACATTAGTCGACATCGACGTCCATCTTTAAAGTGCGTTCTGAAATATTATATTCAGAAACCTTTAAAGTATGTCGTGTCTATGACCATTGTGACAACAGGCTTTTTTTATTATCATATACCTCACTATCGAAAAGGTTATATACTCTTTTCAATGGTGAGGATTGTTACTGTGAATGGGTATGACCATCGCTAAACACTTATATAAAGTACACCTTCTTTACAAACAATGACATGATTTAAGGTGTGAAATTTTTGGCAATGGCTTGGCGACATATGCATTCATTCAACACTGCCATCAGTCTTACTTCAGACAAACTTCAGACTAACCTCGAGTTCGTATTATGCCCACCACATGTCTGCTGGCTTGTCGTAAATATTAACAGATTTCAAAGTTTGACAAGCTTTTTGGAAACCTTCTTCTACTGACATAATAGGATCTTCATGTTCAATACTTAATACATAATCATATCCATTAATAATAAGTTGACTTATGATATCTGCCCATACATATGGACTATGTCCATAACCAACTGTACGGAATGTCCATGCTCTTGTCGCAACGTTACCATATGGTTGCATATCAGTTAGACCATACATATTTACATTTTCTTGATTAATATACGTATCTTTAGCATGGAAGTGATGAATTGCATTTGCTTGGCCTAATATGCGAATCGCAGCAATTGGGTCAATACCTTGCCACCATAAATGACTAGGATCTAAGTTAGCACCGATATATTCATTTGTAGCCTCACGTAACTTCAACATTGTATATGGTGTATGCACTAAAAATCCTGCATGCAACTCTATGGCAATTTTTACATCTTGCTCTTTTGCAAACTCAGCTAAATCTTGCCAATATGGTATCAACTTTTCATTCCACTGATAATCATAAATTTCAGAGTAGGCTGTTGGCCAAGGTGTAACAGGCCAATTAGGCTTTTTAGCGGTATCATCTGACCCTGCAATGCCAGAAAATGTATTAACAACTGGCACGTCTAATAGATTTGCTAAACGGATTGTTTTACGTAACGTTTCATCGGCTTCTTTCGCTTCTATCGGATCTGGAGAAATTGGATTGTTATGACAACTGAAACCACTTATTTGTAAGCCTCTGTCTGTGATTGACTTCATAAATGCTTGTCGCTTGTCTTCATTTTCTAACAACTCATCTAACTTACAAAATTTATCTCCTGGGTTACCACCTGTTCCAACTTCAATCATATCCAATCCAGATTCTGCGACATAATCTAACATATCTTCAAAATTTTTATCGTAAAATAATACTGAAAATACACCTATTTTCATTGAAAAGCACTCCTTCTTTTTATATTGAGAATTTTGTATCATATATGATAATCATTAAAGTTGTATACTCTTATTATCAAGATCACTACGATAAATCGCTTCTATAAGGGCATTTACATTGCGTGCTTCTTCCGGTTTCACCACAATCTCTTCTATACCTAAACACGCATTGACAAAGTTACGCGCCTGTCTCTCACCAGCAATGTCTTCGTTATGCTCAACATTAGCTTTGCTTTCAAAAATAGTTCCAAAGCGGGGCTCATATATTTCAAATGGAAATAAATTGATACCGCCATCTTCTCCTGATAAACTAACGTGTACCTTATCTTCCTTTATATTTGCAGACCACGAACATTCAAACTGCATGCTTGCTCGATTGGCAAATGTCATATAACTAGTAACATGATCATCGACATCAAATTTAGTGTGATCAAATGTTCCCCAATCATTAATTTGATTCGGTTGTTTGCTCAATTGATTATATGTTTTTCCTAGCACTTCATGCGGCACCATATCTTTACCTAATAGCCACAAAGATAAGTCTAACAAGTGGCAACCATAATCGATTAAACTACCGCCACCTTGCAACGCTTTATTGGTAAAAACGCCCCACCCAGGTACTTTACGCCTACGCATCGCTTGTACACGTGCTACTAATGGTTTACCAACCACACCTGCTTCAATTGCTTTTTTAGCAGTCATAGCGACATCTGTGTGACGATAATGATAAGCGACAGTTAATAATTTGTGATTTTTATTAGCCGCTTCAATCATGCGATCACACTCTTCCGTCGTCATTGCCATTGGCTTTTCGCATAAGACATGGACACCATGGTTCAATGCTTCTATAGAAAGATCAGCATGGAATTTATTGGGTGTACAAATGACCACCGCATCAACAAGTTTAAACAGCTCGCTAGGTGTCTCAACTGCCTGAGGTATATTAAAGCGCTTCGCAACATCAATCATCTGCACTGTATTAATATCTTGTACTGCAACTAATGAGACTGTGTCTTTGAGTTTCAGCAATGCTGGAATATGACGGTCTTGTGCAATACCACCAACACCTATCACACCAACTTTTAATTTTGTCATGATGTGCCTCCTTACCGTATGATGTTATTCAAAGTAAATTGCTTTGCCTGATTTTGCAGACTGATAAATCGCTTCAAGAATTTTTGTAACTACCATTGCTTGTTCCGGTTTCACAACTGGTTCAGTATCATTTACAACTGCATCAATCCAAGCTTTTGCTTCTTCTTCAGCTTCATCCACTTCATTACCTTCATAAAAGTCGACGCCTTTGTTTTCCAATTCAACGTGTTTGGTATAAAGTGTGCCCATGTCTTCACCATGAATACGTAGACCATCTTTCATATCAGCACCTGCTTTCGTTCCTGATAATGAACATTTTGCCTCATCCACTTCTAAAGAATTAATCGCCCAAGCGGATTCTAAAATGATCGTCGCTCCATTCTTCATTTTAATAAATCCAAACGCAGAATCTTCAACTGTAAATTCATCTGGATTCCATGAACCCCAAGCGTTTGCCGCATGATGCTGTTTATTTAATTTATGGAATGTTGAACCCATCACTGATTCTGGCTCATAATTATCCATCATCCATAACGTTAAATCTAAAGCGTGTGTACCGATATCGATTAATGGTCCTCCACCTTGAGCTTCTTCGTCTAGAAAGACACCCCATGTTGGTACTGCTCGACGACGAATGGCATGTGCCTTTCCGAAGTAAATGTCTCCTAAGTCGCCACGTTGCGCTGCTTGATGTAAAAATTGACTATCTGGTCTGAAGCGATTTTGATAACCTATTGTTAATTTTTTACCTGTTGATTTAGCTGTATCTATCATTTTTTGAGCTTCTGCTGTCGTTTTAGCCATTGGTTTTTCACACATCACATGTTTACCGGCATGCAACCCTGCTACAGTAATTTCACAATGCGAGTCATTTGGCGTACAAACATGGATAACATCAATCGTGTCATCTTTTAACAATGCTTTGTAATCATCATAAACCTTTGCATTGTCAGTTCCGTATGCTTCTGCCGCACTCGCTGCTTTCGAAATGTCTACGTCACAAAATGCGATCATTTCAACATTTTCAACTTTTTGTAAACTTGGCATGTGCTTGCCATTCGCAATACCACCACACCCAATGATTCCAACTTTAATCGTCATCATAACGTCCTCCTTTTAATCTTTATCGTCATTAGTGGTTCTTTATCAATTCTGCCCCACTCCTAATTTCAAACTAACCTTTTGTCGCACCTGTTGTTAAACCTGATACTAAATAGCGTTGCAAGAACAAGAATACGATTGCTATAGGTACTGCAATCATAATTGCCCCTGCTGCAAACACTGTGAAATTATTTGCATACTTATCATTAATAAAGTTGAACAATCCAACTGCTAATGTGAATTTTTCAGGACTTCTTAATAGTATTTTAGGTAATATAAAGTCCATAAATGGCCCCATAAAATTGAACAAAGCAACAACTGCTAAAATCGGCTTAGCTAATGGAAGCATAATTTGTAAGAAAATACGCATATGCCCTGCACCATCAATTTTGGCAGATTCATCAAGTTCTTTTGGAATCGTATCGAAGTAACCTTTCACTAAAAAGGCATTCATCGGTATTGATCCACCAATATATACCAGTGTTAGTCCAAATAAAGAATCTAATAATCCAATTGTATTTAGCAAAATATAGATTGCGACCATTGCCATTAATACAGGGAACATTTGTAAAATCAAAAATGTAATCAGCCCGTATTTACGACCAACAAAGCGATATCTAGAAAAAGCATATGCTGTTAACGTGACAAATATCACACTAAACAGTGCATTTGCAGATGCTACGATAAGCGTATTTTTATACCAAGTCAGGTATTGACTACTGTCATCGAATAGTAAGAATGCATAATTTTTAAATGTTGCATTGTCTGGTATCATTTTGGCACCATACAAGTTCGTACCTGGATTAAGGGAAATGCCAAATGTCCACAGTAGTGGATATAAAATGATGACAAACATCATCGCTATAAAACTGTAAATACCGATTGCTTTTAATATGTTTTTCTTCTTTGTCATCTTATAAACCTCCCTCATCTTTAAACGTACTTGTACGTCTGAATTGAATAAATGCGACAATAGCAACAATAAATCCAATAATTAATGACACAACTGCACCCATGTTAAAGTTGTTAAACTCAAATGTCAGATTATACACCCAAGATATCAAGATATCTGTACTTCCAGCATTCTGCCCTGACACTGGTGGACCACCTTTATTAAATAGATAAATAAGATTAAAATTATTGAAATTACCTGCATATTGCATAATTAACAATGGCGCTGTGGCGTAAATGACATGTGGAAATGTGATATTTCTAAACTTTTGCCAACTAGACGCACCATCCATATCTGCTGCTTCGTACCAATCTGATGAAATACTTTGCAGTACACCAGTGAACAGTGCAAAGACAAATGGGAAACCAAGCCATACTTGAATGCCGATTAATGCCACTTTTGCCCAAAACGGATCACTTAACCATGCTGGTGCTACACCTAATAAAGGTTGCAAAATATCATTATTTATCGCACCAAATTCATCATTAAATAACGCTACAAATATTAAAATTGTCACAAATGATGGTACAGCCCAAGGTAGGATTAACACAGTACGGATAAATTTCTTACCTTTGACAACAGGGTGATTTACAATAATTGCCAAAAACAGCCCTAATGCAATTTGAAGTGTCGTTGCAACAAGCGTCCATACTAATGTCCAAGTAATAACACTGAAAAATGTTTTACGCCAAACGCCAATTGTGAATAACGTTTTGAAGTTATCTAAACCGACCCATTCTAATGTGTGTCTCGGAGGCGCGTTGTATAAATTGTAATTTGTAAATGCTACTCCAAACATAAATATTAATGGAAATACAACTACAAATATCAATAAGAATGTACCTGGTGAGATTAGTAAGTATGGGAAAGTCTTATCCCATGTTGCAACCATACGTGCCTTCGGATCTTTTATTTCCTCATTGCGATTAAATCGTTCAGCATTACGATATGCATCTAAAATATTAATGACATATAGCATGATTGCAAAAGCAACGAGTAAGATAGAAATAATACCTTGTGCAAGTAAGACACGAGAATCGTCTAACTTAGGTACTGTCCCTAATGTGAACAATCCCCAAAAACCAATATTTAAAAAGCTATAAAATACAGAAATAAAACTGATGAAAAAGATAAAAAATATCGTCCCTTTAATGGGTCTTTTATTATAAAACTGTCCCAAACCAGGTATAACAGATAATAATGCTGCTAATTTAGGGTTACGTTTCGTCATAACTAATCTCCTTTCTTATCATTTTGTGATGGATGAAGAATCTTAATATTTTGCGTTATATCATTCGTCGCCTCATCTAACGCTTGTTTAGGATTCTTACCATTTGAGATAAATATGCTTGCATTGCCCATCGGTTCCCAAACTTGTCGCATTTCAGGAATATTAGGCATCGGTTCAGCATGACGTGCTTGCTTTTCAAACACTTTTAAATTTGGATTAGATGATTTCACGTCAACACGTCCAGTAATTTCGCTCATTTCATCTGTATATTTTTGTAATGTATCTTTACTAGTGATATACAACATTAAATCTTTAGCCCAATACTTATGTTTACTATATTCAGATAAATACCAACCACGTACACCGAGAAATGGTTTCATAGGTTTGCCACCATCTGTAGGTAATGTTGTTACTCCTAAATCTTTACCAAACGTTTCTTGATATTCATTAATGTTCCACGGTCCAGTGACAAATTGTCCTACTTTTCCTTCTTTAAAAAGACCAATCATGACATCATGTGTTGCTGCCTTAGGAAGATACCCTTTGTCGTACCATTTTTGTAATCGTTCAGCATTTTTGACGACATGTTTTGAATTTAGTCCTAGCTGATGAATATCATATTCACTGCCATTTTTCTTGAAAATATAATCATCATTGCCGAATAAAAACGGATAATTAAAATAGAAATTTTTAGCATCAAATAACATACCGTATTGTTTCTTTTTACTATCAGTTAGTTTGGCAGCATTAGCTTCAACTTCTTCTAACGTTTGCGGTGCATTTTTCACTAATTTTTTATTATAGAAAAGTGCGGTTGTTTCTACGATAGCTGGCAATGCTAGTTGCTTATTGTCATAATTCATCGCTTTAAGTGCTTGCTTATTGAAACCTTTCAACTCATCTTTTGATAATTTGATTTCAGCAGCTAAGCCTTGTAGATAGGCACTTCCAGTATTATCATGTGCTAAGAAAAAGATATCTGGACCTTTTCCTACAGGAGCGTCTAGCGAAATATTTTCTAGTTGATCATTTTGACCAATATTTACAAGCTTTACTTTGATGCCAGTTTTTTTAGTATATTGATCCGTAATTTTTTTATAAAACGCCATTTGCTTGTCGCCATCCACCCACATCGTAAGTTGGTTAGGCTTGTCTTTAGAATTATCTTTATTCAATGCTTTATCAATATCTTCTTTCGAACGATTAGGGCCACATGCAGTTACGATTAATAACATTACCACGGCTAACGTGATACATTTTAAAATTTTAGACATGAATACTCCCCCTTAGACGATACGATTTCCTGTTTTTTCATCAAAAAAGTGACACTTATTCATATCAAATGCTAGTGTAATCTTGTCGTTCGCCATCACTTGTGTTCTTGAATCTAATTTAGAAATCAATTCCATTCCTTGGAATGTGCTATGTACCATAATTTCTGAACCTAACAGTTCGGATACAACTACTTCAGATTCAAATTGTGTCTCTGGAGAGGTTTGAATAAATATTGGTTCTTCATGAATGTCTTCAGCTCGAATACCTAAAATAATTTCCTTATCTAAGTAGCCAGCAGCTTTTAACTTTTCAAATTTTTTATTATGTAATTTAAAATGGTGTGTTCCTACCTTCAATCCGTCCATTTCAACTGTAGCATTCAACATATTCATTGCTGGTGAGCCGATAAATTGCGCCACAAATATGCAATTAGGGGCATCATATATTTCTCTAGGTGTGCCGACTTGCATAATGTCGCCATCTTTCAAAACAACAATTCGACTAGCCATCGTCAATGCTTCAGTTTGATCATGTGTAACATAAATTGTCGTAGTATTAAGTCGCTTATGTAATTTCAATATTTCTGTGCGCATTTGTACTCGAAGCTTCGCATCAAGATTCGATAATGGTTCATCCATTAAAAAGACTTTCGCATCCCTAACAATAGCTCTACCTAAAGCAACACGTTGACGCTGTCCACCAGATAACGCTTTTGGTTTACGACCAAGATACTCAGTTAATCCTAATATTTCAGCTGCTTCATTAACTTTTTGTTCAATCTCTTTTTTATTTACTTTACGTAGCTTTAGCCCAAATGCCATATTTTCAAAAACAGTCATATGTGGATATAATGCATAGTTTTGAAATACCATCGCAATATCTCTATTCTTTGGTTCAACATCGTTCATGCGTTCCCCATCAATATAAAAATCTCCAGATGTGATAGACTCTAGTCCAGCAACCATTCGTAATGTTGTTGATTTACCACATCCCGATGGTCCAACAAATACAATGAATTCTTTGTCAGTAATATGTAGATTGAAATCTTTCACTACAGTATTGTTGTTATCATACGTCTTTTTAATATGCTCTAACTTTAGTTCTGCCATGTTATGCCTCCCATACTTTGTTTACAGTTTGATTGTGCAATACACTTTGTGAAAACGTTTGCATAAATACTTACATAAATCATATAGTCACTTATTATTAATGTCAATCATAAATTGTAAACGTTTACATTACTGTCAGAATTAAACTTTTATACAGAAAATTGATATAGCGCACAACTATTTTTGGTGTGGCAATAATGATTTTTTACGTGCGATATTTCACTGCCAATGCTAACAACCTTGTCTTACATTTTAAGTAATATCTAAATCAAACAATTATGCCTTAGCATTTCGATTTTCATTGAAAAAAGCAATCATTGTGTAAGTATCATACTCACACAATGATTGCTTAATTTTTTAGACTGCGGGCACTCTTCTATAGCTACAAATCATATAGGCTACGTTCCCCATCAGGTAACTGATCAATAAACGGTTTAGGATCTTCTGCATATGCATTACCTACGCCACCCTTCATTCTTTGAAAATGTAAATGTGCGCCTGTCGTTTGTTTACCTGTATTGCCTGAATATGCAATAATATCACCTGCTTTGACTCGATCACCTACTTTGACATTATATTTGTCTAAGTGTAGATACCACTGGTGATATTCTCCATTGTCTTCGGCAATCTGTAATACCTTGCCGCCTAATTCATTATTAAAGAAACGTGTTACTTTACCATTCGTCGGCGCTTTAATTGGTGTACCTTTTGGCAATGCAAAATCAATGCCATAATGCTTACCATCAAATGGTGAATGTTGATATTTACCAAAAGTCTCAGTAATCCGACTCCCTCTAAAAAAGTCTTCCCATTTTGAGTGTCCTTGTCCTTTATGATTTTGTGTCAATTTATCGGTATATTGGTTAAACCATTTTTGAATGTCATCTATATAAATAATCGTAAATAATAGTGAAAGAAAAATGATAATTGTTGCCAAAATACGTTTTGGTCGCTTTGTCATAGTGGCATCCATCCTTCATATATTTTGGGTATTAAGTATATATTCTAAATCAACTATTTCATAATTAAATGCACTCATACTTTAGTAGTACTGCCAAATATAGATGAAGAAAATGATGGTAATTTGAATATTTTTATTGATATCAAATTTTATATCTAGTATAATAATTATACTTAAGAAAATAACAGAACCAGAGGAGAATTTTCAAATGGCAAAAGTATTATATATTACAGCACACCCTTTTAATGAACTGGTATCAAATTCTATGGCGGCTGGTAAAGCATTTATCGAAACATATCAACAACAACATCCTGATGATGAAGTGAAACATATTGATTTATTTGAAACTTATATTCCAGTTATTGACAAAGATGTATTAACTGGTTGGGGAAAAATGAGCAATGGCGAAACGTTAACTGATGATGAACAAATGAAAGTTTCAAGATTGAGTGACATTTTAGAAGAATTTTTAAGCGCAGATAAATATGTATTTGTAACGCCGATGTGGAACCTTTCTTTCCCACCTGTAGTCAAAGCATATATTGATGCCATTTCAATTGCAGGTAAAACTTTTAAATATTCTGCTGAAGGACCTCAAGGTTTGTTAACTGACAAAAAAGTATTACACATTCAATCACGTGGTGGATATTATACTGAAGGACCTGCTGCTGATTTTGAAATGGGTGACCGTTATTTAAGAACAATTATGACATTCTTAGGTGTGCCATCATATGAAACAATCATTATTGAAGGACACAATGCTGAACCTCATAAGACTGAAGAAATTAAAGCAACTAGTATTAATAATGCTGAAAAATTAGCAACAACTTTTTAAATTTTTAATTACACTGTGTGACTCCTCAAACGTCACACAGTTTTTAATTGTATGCATTTCCTACTTTTTTATAAATACCTATTATTTCCACACATTTAAAGTTTGATATTCACTTTAATACTGATGTAAATATTTTTAAAATATATTATTATAGTGTTAATTAAGTATTTTAAGAAAAGGTGTGAATGTATGAAAGCACATAAAATTTTCTGGTTAAACTTAGCAGCAATTATTATTATTTCAATTGTAGTCAGTGGCGGTATGTTTTTGGCAATGAAGTGGGAACAAATTCATTTGAAAGATGGTCTAAAAAAAGTACTAAGTACATATCCTATTAAAAACTTAGAAACGCTTTATGAAATTGATGGTCACGATAATCCCCATTATGAAAATAATGATCAAGACACATGGTACATAGAATCCTCTTATTCAGTTGTTGGATCAGATGAGCTTTTTAAAGAAGACCGTATGTTGTTAAAGGTAGATAAGAACACACATAAAATAACTGGTGAATATGACACAACTACAAACGATAGAAAAAATGCTACTGACTCGACATACAAAAGTTATCCAGTAAAAGTAGTTAATAATAAAATCGTTTTCACAAAAGACGTAAAAGATCCCACGCTGAAACAAAAAATCGAAAACAATCAATTTTTGATTCAAAATGGTGATTTAACAAGCATTTTAAATAGCAATGATTTGAAAGTCACACATGATCCTACCACTGATTATTATAATTTATCTGGTAAGTTGTCGAATGATAATCCAAACGTTAAACAATTAAAACGTAGATATAATATTCCCAGAAATGCATCAACAAAGGTGGAATTAAAGGGAATGAGTGATTTAAAAGGCAATAATCATCAAGATCAGAAACTTTATTTTTATTTTTCAAGTCCTGGAAAAAACCAAATTATATACACAGAAAGCCTTACTTATAATAAATTAAGTGAACATTAATACTTATGATATAATTATAGAAATAACCAAATCATTTATTATCGTTTAACATACTAAAATCACACATTATAAAAACGCCTCACATCATTCATTTAATTGTACCGAATCACATCAAGTTAGATTTTAGACTAACTATTGTGGTGTACATCAAAAACGAATTTGTGGGGCGTTTTATATTTTACAAAGGCGACTAGCGTTTCTTATAACAACTTCAACATTACTACACTCAAGCATCACTCTAAAGTTTGAAATCGAACCCTTTCGTTCAACAAAAATCAAAATCCACTTCAAACTATATATCAAATACATAAATTATCTTGTGATACTATCTCGATCATATCTATAGTATGCATTTGTGTTTGCTTTCACTGAATGATACGTTTCATCAGTTAAGTATAAACTGTCATCCTTTAAGGTAACTTGATAACCTTTCTTCCGTGCCAACCAGGCAATATCTATATAATTTTTTCCGGCGATTTCATAACTTCTTAAATCTTCAATATGCACACTAACTTCAGGGAAAATGATTCTAATAACACTTTCATCAACCCAATATTTGTCATACATCCACCGCACTTGTTCAGCATATAATGGCAACTGCATATCATTGAAATATACTCGATGGGTGTCATTATCGTATATTTTCGGACTAGGTAATGGTTCTTTTCTAATTGATAATACATCGCCACCTATCACTGTGCCTTCTCTCGTATCATCAGCACCTCCCGACGCGTCACGTGTATTCAAGTCAACCTGTAGTCCATGTACATCTCCAATATAGGCATCTGGTTTATGTTCCATTGCATGTCCACGTGCAATCAATGCTAATATTGTAGATTGTGAAAATTGAGGCTCCCATTCAATGCGATTAGGATGGCTACTATAAACTCTAGGTTCATCTATAGCCTGCTGAATATCCATGCCAAACACTAATACATTGATTAATGTTTGCGCAACACTAGCAATGATACTTATGGCACCAGGTGCACCTACTGTTAATATCGGCTTCCCGTGATACATCACAATCGTTGGAGCCATGTTACTTAGTGGTCGTTTATATGGTGCAATTTCATTAATACCACCATCTACTACATCAAAGCCATCCATTGTCGTATTCAATAACACACCGTAGCCTGGAATCGTAATACCTGAACCATAAATCATACCAATTGATGTCGTAAATGAAGCAATATTACCTTCCTTATCAATCACACAAAAATGAGTTGTTTCGGTATGATTTTCTTCAACATCTGTATGACTAATGCAATCAGACACAACACCATGCTCTATATCAATATTTGCTTTATTGCTATCAATGAGCGTACTGCGTGCTTTTAAATAATCGTCATCAATTAATGACTGTACAGGCACCTCATGAAAATTATCATCCGCCAAGTATTGCGCACGATCACTATATGCTAAATGCATCGCTTGTATCAAATGATGCAAGTAATCAACAGATCTTGGACCCATAGATGGTAAATCGACATGTTCTAATAACTTCAATATTTGAATTACCGTGATACCGCCAGAACTAGATGGTCCCATTGAATAAATGTCATAGTCTTTAAATGTTGCACTGATTGGCGCTTTAATCTGAATGTCATATTTGGCTAGATCCTCTAAAGTGATTGTCCCACCACATGCTTTGACAACATTGACTAATTGTTTCGCAATGTCACCTTTATAAAATGCATTAAACCCTTGTTCTCTTAATATTTGAAATGTCTTACCTAATTCGGGTTGTACAATCCAATCACCTTCACGCCAATATTGATTTTCATGCGTAAATACTTGCGCCGTTTCGTGATACTTTGTCAATCGTGCGTGTTGCTGGCGCGAATATTTTTCAGTAGCCCAATTGGCTGAATGACCTTCAATGGCTAGTTCAATTGCAGGATTAATTAAATCTTCCAATGACAATTTAGCATAACGCTTGTGAATATAATCAAACAGCTTTGGAATTGCTGGCACAGCGACAGTTTTACCATGTGTAGTCATATCAAAAAATGATTTATATTCGCCTGAATCATCTAGATAAAATTGTTTGTCTACATGTGCAGGGGCTGTCTCACGCGCATCAAACGCAGTTATACTGCCAGTACTTTGCTCATAATATAACAAGTACCCGCCACCACCAATACCTGATGCAAATGGTTCTACCACATTCAATGCCAGTTGAATTGCAATCACTGCATCCATGGCGTTGCCACCTTGATCTAATACATCCTTACCAATTTTAGCCGCAAGAGGATGTGATACGGAAATTAACCCTTCTTTAGATGTTTTTGTCTGTTTGTCATTTAAGTTAATGACCATTCTATATCCTCCTACTTTCTGTTAAATATTTAAAACATTATTGATTAATGGCTTTTTCTACTTTTTCTAAATCTTGACGTTGCTCGTTACCAGTATCGACAAGTGGTGTAATCGGTGATGCAATTTTAAATTTATCGCCACGATAAAACTTAATAAATTGATCCTGATTTATCGCATTAACTACTGCTTGTCTCAAGTTTGGATGCGTCTTAAATATACCTTTTTTAATATTTAGCATTAAAAAGACTGATTTGCGTCCATTTTTGCGAATAATGCTTAAATTTTTATCCGACTTAATTAAATCAAAATGTTTTTGATTCACATCTGCCAACATATCAATTGAATGATTTCTAAGTTCTGACAATGCATTATTCGGGTCACCATTAAACTTCAATGTAATATTTTTAATTTTAGCTGGTCCATAACTACCTTTTTCTGTTTCGTTGAATCCTGGATTACGTTGAAACGTTGCTTGATATGCATTTTTCTGTGTCATAATGTATGCACCACTTGCATAAAGCGCATTTTTTCCATCTGAATTTGCAGGAATTGTACTGCTATCCCCATATCCTTTTGGATATTCTTGATTTACTTGATTAACAAATTTTTTAGATAAAATGCCTGCCGAAGAGTGTGTTAAGTAATTTACCTCTCGAGGCATCGATTGATCTGTCGTAATTTTAACAATTTGATAAATACCGTCTTTATTATTTACTTTTTGACCATCTGTCGTTAACGATTTGACGTTATACGCTTTAATCAACTTATCATAGATTGATTTATCGTCCTTGTCTTTCTCTTTACGCAACTGATCGATGTCCTCATCTTTTAATATCTTGATGTCATTTATATGTTTGTGCATATTGTAAGTATTATTGTTAGGCACAGACTTTTTATCACGTGCTCTATCTAAAGAAAACTTAACATCTTCAGCCGATACACGCTCTCCAGTATTACGTGCTTGTCCATTGACCACTTTCGCAAAATAATCATCATCTCTTAACAAGAAATAAAACGCTTTATTGTCCTTATTCACAGCATAATCACGACTTAACGAACCTTTCGTTGTTAAGTGATCATTTTCATCTAATAATAATAACCTTGTGTACATATTCATATTAATTGAATATACTGACGGCGCAATTGAACGTATTGGATCCAATGTAGGAATTTCACCATCTTGTTGTGTCATCACAAGTGGCCGCGTATCTCGTTCTCTACTATTGTTGTAATCAAATTGTTGCCATATTAATGCACGTGAATTTGGCAATCCAACACTATTTTTATCTAACACTTTATTGTCATATACTAAATTCTTTTTTGATCCATATAATGGCGCCATATACCCTTTATCAAATACAACTTCATCTTCAATTTGCTTATATGTTTGTTTAACATCTGCTTCATTTTGAGTAGAAGCTTTATTTAACAACTGGTCTACATGTTTATCTTTCAATAAACTATTTGATCCTGTAGAACTAAATAATGCCGTCATAGCATAGTTCGGGTCACCAAAAACTGTCATCCAGTCATCGATTTGGATATCATAATTGCCGGCTTGACGTTGTGTACGATAGCTACCATAATCTGGTTGGATATTCATCTTCACGTTAAATCCTGCATTTTCCAATTGATCTTTGACGATATTCATATCATTTTCATAACTTGCTTGTCCTAGGAAATGTATTGTTGGTCGCTCGCCTTTCACTTCAACTTTCGATGACTTTTGAGCCACTTCTGATTTCGTAGGGACACCACAACCACTTAATACCAACGCTAAAACTATAATTGCGATACTAATGATTTTCTTCACATCTATCCCTACCTTTTTAATGAATTCTTGGATCTAGTGCATCACGCACTGCATCACCTATAAAATTAAATGCTAAAACGACGAACATAATACAAACACCAGGTACAATAGCTAAATTACTGTGCGTTTCCAAGTAGTTACTACCGGTACGTAAAATGTTGCCCCATTCAGCTACATCAGGTGCAACACCAAGTCCTAGGAAACTTAAACTACTTGTTGTTAATACAACCACACCTATATTTAATGAAAAACGTACAATCATAGGCGCAATCGCATTCGGTAAAATATAACGCCATATGATATTCCAAGTGTTTTCACCAGTGATACGCGCTGCATCTACATATTCCATGCGTTTAATTTCTAAAACACTGGCACGCATTGTCCGTGCAAATGATGGTATATTACCGATACTTAAAGCAATAATTAAATTGGGAATACTTGCTCCAAATGATGCAATAATTGCCACCGCTAACAATAATGATGGAATTGCAAACACTACATCTAAAATTCGCATTATTAAATTATCAATATGATTAAAATAACCTGCGATAGTGCCTAGTAACACACCAAAAATAACTGCAATAACTACTGAAATAATTGAAATTGAAAATGTCAGCTTCGTTCCGACAACTACGCGTGTAAATAAGTCTCTACCGAAATCATCAGTACCAAACGGATAGGCTAGACTCGGTCCATGTAACAGTGCATTGAACTGATTTTTAGTAGCCAATGTCGTATCAAATGTAAATTGTGACACAATTGATAATGTCAGCATGTAGACTAAAATAAGTAACCCGATAATCGCAATACGATGTCTAGTAGTTTTTCGTATAAACGATTCCCAGCCGTTATAACTATGTATTTGCGATGTACGTTCATAACGTCTAATACTTACAAACATTAATAATGTAAATACGTTGCCTGTTAATGTCATCAATAATAACAACACTTCGACAATACGTCGCCATAGGTCATGATGCTTCCATGTTTGTTCCGTTGTTAAGATGATAATTAAAATGATAGTTAAAACGATTAGCAATGTTTCAGCAATATAGAACGTATCGGCCACATAACCTTTAAAAAGATTTAATGCACTCGTTAATATAACTAAAATATAAGTTGCAATAGCATAACTTGCGAATAGTTTTAAGGAAGCTATCTTTGTTGTAAGTTTTACCATATGCCTCACTTCCTTTCGTTAATTTCACTACGTAATTTTGGATCGATTAAAGCATAAAATATATCAATAATTAAGTTTGCTAAAGATATTACAATTGATATATATACGACCCCACCCATGACTGCTGGGATATCAGGTATTAGTTGTTTTTGGACGATATAACGACCGATACCATTAATGTTAAATACTTGTTCCGTCACTGCTGAACCGCCTAGTAACTCTGCCACTAGAAGACCAACTAGCGTTACAATTGGAATAATGGCATTTTTCAAAATATGTTTAATAACTACTTGTGTCGTCGATAATCCTTTTGCATAAGCAGTTAAAACATAATCACTGCGCATTACTTCAAGTACAGAAGACCTTGTCATACGCGTGATAGAAGCAGCAATACTTGTTCCAATGACAAGTACAGGTAAAATCAACGATATTGGATGTTCTGGCATATAAGATGGTGGCAAAATATCCAATTTCAATGAGAACGCTAAAATGAATAATAGCCCTTGCCAGAAACTTGGAATAGATAAACCAATTAATGCAATTATCATTAACGTGATATCAAGCCAACTATTTCGCTTCATCGCACTGATAATTCCAATTGGTATCGCAATAATTAATGCCACAATTAGCGCTAATACTGCGACAATTATTGTAATTGGAATTCTTTCGCCAACTGCTTTAGTCACAACCTCATTCCCTTTGTAAGTCGTACCTAAGTCAAAAGTAAAAACACCCTTGATGGTATCCCACAATTGAATAAAATAAGGTTCGTTAAGATGATGTAATACATTGAATTGATGTATCTGTGCCTTTGTTGCATTTTGTCCCAGTATGCTATAAGCCGCATCAAGCGGTGAAAAATACAGAATGGTAAACACACTGACAATAACACCAATGATGACAATCACAGCCATGACAATTCGCTCAAAAATATATCTAACTAATGGCTGTAAATAAATAGTCAATAAGATGAACATCGGCAAGGCCAATATCACTTTGATAATGATGAACTTATGAAATAATACATTTTCAAAGTATGTTGAAAAATGTGCTTGTTCAATATTCTTTGAATTCGTATTAGAACTTTGTGCCTTGAATATTTTTAATGCTTCTTTATGTATTTGTGTGGATAACTTTTGCTGCGATAAATATTTATATTTTTGATGTAACGCCTGTTCGATTTCTGAAATTTCAGAATTATTAGCGTAAAAATTTTTCCTCTTAGCAGAAAAGAAAAACTTTATCACTGCATATAAAAATATTGGCAAGCTTAATACCGATAATACAAACTTGTAAAATGCCTTGTGATACAACGACTTAAAAGATTCTAAATAAGTAATTATGATAATCACTCCTTGTAAAATAATCTTGAGTAGATTACTATGATATACAAAAGTATAGAATAAATTTACACATTTGTGAATAGGGAGGCACAACATCATGTCAAATTTATTAGAAGTCAACAGTCTGAATGTACAATTCAATTATGATGAAACTACAGTTCAAGCGGTAAAAAACGTCTCTTTCGAATTACGAAAAAAACATATCCTAGGTATTGTTGGTGAATCAGGATCAGGAAAAAGTATTACTGCTAAATCTATTTTAGGGCTACTACCAGATTATCCAGATCACACATTAACAGGAGAAATTATTTTTAATGGGCAATCGTTAACTAATTTATCAACTTCAGCGTTACAACAAATTCGAGGCAAGGATATTTCAATGATTTTTCAAGATCCACTCTCTTCGTTGAATCCAAGATTAACGATTGGCAAACAAATTACAGAAGTACTATTTCAACATAAACGTGTATCTAAATCTGAAGCAAAGTCGATGACAATAGACATTTTAGAAAAAGTAGGTATAAAACATGCAACTCGACAATTTGATGCTTATCCACATGAACTTTCTGGTGGTATGCGTCAACGTGTCATGATAGCAATGGCATTGATTTTAAAGCCACAAATTTTAATCGCAGATGAACCAACAACGGCATTAGATGCCAGTACACAAAATCAATTACTGCAGTTAATGAAGTCCCTTTATGAGTACACAGAAACATCTATTATTTTTATCACTCACGATTTAGGCGCTGTGTATCAATTTTGCGACGATGTGATTGTAATGAAAGATGGAAGTGTCGTTGAAAGTGGCACGGTTGAAAGTATTTTTAAATCGCCACAACATACCTATACGAAACGCTTAATAGATGCGATTCCAGATATTCATCAAACGCGTCCGCCAAGACCGTTAAACAATGATATTTTATTAAAATTCGATCGCGTGAGCGTGGATTACAAGTTACCAAGTGGCAGCCTATACCGAGCAGTTAATGATATTAACTTGGCTATTAGAAAAGGCGAAACATTAGGCATTGTCGGTGAGTCAGGGTCAGGGAAATCGACATTAGCTAAGACGGTCGTCGGTCTAAAGGAAGTGTCAGAAGGCTTTATTTGGTATAACGAATTACCATTAAGTTTATTTAAAGATGATGAATTGAAAGCTTTACGACAAGAGATACAAATGATTTTCCAAGATCCATTCGCATCTATTAATCCAAGATTTAAAGTCATTGATGTGATTAAACGACCACTAATCATTCACGGGAAAGTCAAAGATAATGATGATATTATTGAAATTATCGTATCGTTGTTAGAAAAAGTTGGCCTAGATCAAAGTTTCTTATATCGCTATCCACACGAATTATCTGGTGGGCAACGCCAGCGTGTAAGTATCGCGAGAGCACTTGCTGTAGAATCTAAAGTGATTGTTTGCGACGAGGCAGTGTCCGCTTTAGACGTTTCAATTCAAAAAGATATCATCGAGTTATTAAAACAATTACAGTTAGACTTCGGCATTACTTATTTATTCATCACACATGACATGGGTGTTATCAATGAAATATGTGATCGCGTTGCAGTTATGAAAAATGGCGAAATCGTTGAACTTAATAACACAGAAGATATTATCAAACATCCGCAGTCAGACTATGCAAAGCAACTTATTTCAGAAGTAGCAGTTATTGCTAAATAAAAGTCATGCGTTGTGTAACTTTATCACTGTATGGTCTGGAATAAATCAGGCAATCTCTGATGTGTTATGTTAGATGACTTTGTCATACTAACTATATTGTGTTAAGTTAGGGCTCGGCACCATATCAAGTTTTAGGTGCTTTGCCATGATTTAAGAGTCACCCCCATACTTTGGGCATTTTGACGCCAGAATAAATCCCCCGCTACTATGTGAAGTGCGGGGGATTATTTATATTTTATTAGAATATTCAGATTTTTGAGTGTGTCAACTTAGCTTAGTCAATGTATATTTAACATCACTTACTCTTTTTCTTTCATAATTAACACATTCAAATAAACTTTGATCAAAAAACACAAAGTTAAAAGTACCATCTTGCAATATGCTCTCATACATTATCCCGTCATATTTAAGGCTTCGAATATAATCAGCTAAATATTGAAATGGCAAATAATCTATTCCTTGTTCATCGCTTGGATTTGTTATTCCTTTATAAATCTTTTTTAATGTTTGGTAATTTACAAAATACTTTCTAAATCCATCATCGCCAGCTTTGATTGCATTACTAGTTAAATTAGTTAAATTCGCAATTTTCAATTTCTCTTTTGTAACGTTTTTTTGTAACTTAACCTTACCTATATAAATAATGTCATTATGCTTAGGTTTAACTTCTTCTATACTGACCTGTTCTTTTGTACTAAGGTATAATACGCTTATCCATTTAGAATTCAATCTTCCTGCCGTTGCAAATCCCTTTGGTGGTGACATTAGTTCACTTTTCTCTGTAATGAACTTAACTATTCTAGATCTATATAATGGTTCAAATCTTTCTCTAAATTCCTCAATACTATAGTAATTAGTAGTGATATCGAGAAAGAACGCTAAATTCTCTAAATTAATCATATTATTATGAAATCTATTGTTATACTTCAAGCTCTCACAAAATCCATCCCAGTCATTATTTGCTACAATTAGATTTTCATTTGTATATTTTTTATCGTTTATGATTTTAGCGCCTACTAAATCTTCCAACACTCGTCTATCTAAATTTTCATCATCTTTAAAAAGTTCATTTAAAATACAACTTATTTGAGCTTCCTCAACTTTAAATATACTCCAGTCGTCTTTTAATGCTATTTCAATCTTTTTACCTTCTTTTGGGCTAAAAGTATCTGGTAAATTTATACTAATATCATATAATTCTAATGCTGGTCTTAAATAATCTCTAATAAGTTCTAATTTATCTTTGTCCTTAGTCGTATCAAATATTTTAACACCAAGATGATTGTTATCAATATCACAATTGTCAATTTTGCTATTATCATTTGCAATGATTTCTACGATTTCAGTATTATTAAAACATTTTTCACATATTTTCATTTTGAGACTCCAAGTATCTATTCATAATTTCTAGATGATGCATGATAGATAACCTTTTAATTAAACCTAAGCCTGGATACTTATTATTTTCATTTAATTCTTCAAATTGTCCAAGCGCATAAGATCTATTTTTAATATCTAAGTTTTTTGACCATGTTACTAATTTATCTACAGCCTCAAAAAACTTTTTACCTGGATTTGATCTATCATTATTAGAATCAGAGACAAAATGCTTAACTCTTAGCTCATTAGCCTCATCAAAATAGACAATATGTATCGCAATAGCTAATGGCGAAAAGCCACCGTCTACATATTCTCCACCTATAACAGAATAGTCTGAAAATGCTACGTATCCATCTTCCTTATAATAAAGGTGATCGTCGCTATAAAACTCGTCATCATTATCTAAATAATCAACATTACGACTTAGTTTATTAAAAGGATCCATAATGATGCCTTTGTTTGGAATATTACGCAATTTACGTTTAATGTGTCTATCATCTGGTATAAAAACCATTTCAAGTTTATTTTTATCTCCAAACATTTCCCAGTCATCTACACTTGTTAAAATAGCTAAACTATTACTTGAAAATTGCTGTTTCAACCTATCATTGCCTTCATCAGAAGGACCCAAGTAAGCTTTTTGAATAACACTTTTGTTTTTTGTTATTATTTCAGTTAAATGTTCAACAGTTTCGTTACTAATCTCTTCTTCAGTTAACTTTGAATTTACTACTAAATTTATAGAGAATGCTTTTTCACCACAGTATTGCAAAGTATTTTTAAATGTGGTTGTATATTTAATTGGTTCAATTATAGGTTGAATACAATCACCAATCAAACCTTTCTCTAACAATTCTTTAATTGCAAATAGTTCATTTTGTTTCCCACGCAAATAAGGATAATACATATTAATCCTCCTTAAGAAAATGATATAGTTTATTTTTATCTTTCTTTGTCATTTTTGCGAAATATAACAAGAACTTAATTTCAGTCGGAGCTGCTAAAAATTCATCTTTGTATTCTTTCATGTTGCCTCTTTTTTTCAACTCAGAAATCATATTGTTATGCAGTTTCGTCATTGGTATTTCTTTAAACACGTCAAATAACACATCATACTCTGTGAAATCATTATAAGTTGGTACATCCATATGATTTTGTGCAATAACTCTTTTTCTTTCTTCTTTTCGTAAAAAGTTGTACATCGCTTTCGTGTTTAAGAGACTATTGTTTTCTTTAGGTTTTTGAACTTCACTCAGTGTATTTCTAGTTGTTAACACTAAAATTCCAACTGTTGTATCTTTGTATCTAGCCATAACTTTATTCAGATGTTTGTTATTTGTAATGACTACGACATAATTAAACACTTCATAATAATCATTAATTTGATTATCTAATCTATCCAACTTATCTAATTCTGTTTTAATCTCATAGACAACGCCTTTGCCGTTTAACAATATAAAATCAGCAATACTTTTCCCTATGGGCATCTCAGAAAGTGCAGTAGTTGTATTAACAGAATGTCGTCCTAGAAGGAGTTTATTAAGCATTGTGTTTTTGTAAAAATATTCGTTACGATAAGACTTTTTAAGATAGTTATATAAAGACTTCATTTTCTGTATTACATTGATATTTTTAGGTCCCTGTATATAAAAATCATATGCCTCATCAACAACATCACTTTTATTTTTGATTGCAATTTGATGTAATATCTTTTGACTAAAAACACGATTAATCATATTTCTATTATCCATAGCTACGCACCTCCTTCAACATACATTTAATACTTATCCTGTTAATATTATAAACTATTTTAAATGCCTATAGACATTATTTCTATACACATACGATGATAAAATTTTATTGAAACCAAGTGATGATTGCAAAATAAATGAGCCTTTTCTAATGAAATAATTATGCCCCCTACACTAATCTAGCGAGGGGGCTGAATCATTACACACCGTATTTTTCAGTTGTTTCTGCCACGAAAGATTCAATGGCTTTTCTTGCTTTACGTTTTTCTTTTAATGGCAAATCACCAATCATTTTTTTAAGGTGATGTGGGTTTACAACACCACTATACTGATAGTCATTTGAAATTGTTTTTAGGGCTTGTTCATCGATAGATCTCTCTCCAGCAAATCCTTTGAACTCCGCTTCTTTTTTAATACTTTCGAAATTAACATATTCTTGATCGATATCATCATCCTTATTTAAAGAAGGTACAACATTGTCGATGAATTCTCTAATTAGATCTCGTTTTAACCTCAATGTCGGATCATCTGCATGATCTAAAATGCGTCTAATTTGTTCTTGGTTACGACGTTGTTCCGCTTTGTCTTCAAGATCAATTTGTCTCAATATATTCATAATATAATTCACATTAATCGTATCATTACGCATCATTTCTATTTCGAAATCAATATCATTTAAAATGGATACTTTATTTTTCTCAGCCGTCGCTCTTTTTACTTGATCGTACACAGCTAAATATTTACTTTTATAGTCTTCATTCTCTTGTTCATCCATTCCAATTTCATCAATTGTAAACTCAAACTCGTCAAATGCTTTTAAACGTAATATTATTTTAGCTAATAAACGATAAGCTTCAACAAAGCGCTTTAGCTCTTCTTCATCTTGAATGTCATCAACCATGTGTGGTGTCGGCACAATCATTTTAAGCTCACGATAAGCGTCCATAAATTCTTTTTTATACTCTTCATAACTACGCATTAAAATTGTATCCGTATCATTTGTTTGTGAGAATACTCTCAGTGCATCGTCTGTCTCTTTTTTCAAGTCACGATAGTTTACAATTTTACCAAATGGCTTTGATTCTTTTTCAACCCTATTTGTACGTGAATACGCTTGAATTAAATCATGATACATTAAATTCTTATCAACATATAAAGTGTTCAGTACTTTACTATCAAAACCAGTTAAGAACATATTAACAACGATTAAGATATCAATTTTACTATCTTTAACGCCCTTTTTAACGTTTTTTGAAATATGATTAAAATACTCATTAGTTGTGTCTGTTGAAAAATTCGTCTCGAACTTTTTATTATAATCGCTAATCATTATCTCTAATTTTTCACGTGAATGATATGGCACTTCACCATCACGATCATCTTCATTAGGTTTAAACGTAAATATACCAGCTACCGTTAATGGTTGTTCCAACTTTTTGTTAAGTCGCTTAAATGTCTCATAATATTTAATAAGCGCGTGAATACTTTGGACTGTAAATATACTTGAATATTGACGATTACGTGTATATTTATCATGATTATTGATGATATGTCGTGTTACTAATTCCACACGTTTATCCGCTAACCATACTTCTTCCGTATCAATTGCTTCAACCATGCTGTTATCTTCTGCTTTTAAAGCTTTATTTTTAAAAGTATTAATATAGTCAACTGAGAAACCAAGTACATTACCATCATGAATGGCATCTCTAATTAAATACGTATGTAAGCATCTACCGAAAATATCTGCAGTTGTTCTACCATCTTGACTACTATTTTCTGGAAAACGTGGCGTACCAGTGAACCCAAAGTATTGGGCATTTTTGAAATGTTGTTTAACTAGACGATGCATGTCACCAAATTGACTGCGATGACACTCATCAATAATAAATACAACTTTATTCGTTTTATACTGTTCTAATAAATGGGCATTACCTTGAATCGCTTTAGCCATTTTTTGAATCGTCGTTACAATAAGTGGCAAACTTTTATCATTTAGTTGGCGTACCAGTTGCGAGGTATTAAAAGTTTTGTCTACAGCACCCTTAGCAAATTTATTAAATTCCTCTTCTGTTTGACTATCCAAGTCTTTGCGGTCAACCAAAAAGATAACTTTCTTAATGTCATCTTGCTGTGATAAAATCTGACTCGCTTTAAAAGAAGTCAACGTCTTACCACTTCCAGTTGTATGCCAAATATATCCATTATTCCCTGTCTCAGTCGCTTGTTGAATTAGTGCTTCTACCGCATACACTTGATACGGGCGCATTGCCATCAGTATTCTATCTGTTTCATTAATAATCATATAGCGCGATATCATCTTAGCTAATTGACAAGGTCTCATAAATGACTCAGCAAACGATTGTAATGTATTGATTCGGTTATTCTGTTTATCACTCCAATAAAACATGTGACTCTTCAATAGTTCGCTATCATTATTAGAAAAGTATCGCGTTTCAACACCATTACTAATGATAAACATTTGTATGTAGCGGAATAAGCCTGTGTAATTTTGTTTACGGTAACGTTTTACTTGGTTAAACGCCTCATTAATATCAATGCCTCGACGTTTCAATTCAACTTGGACAAGGGGTAGTCCATTGATTAATATCGTTACATCATAACGTGCTTTATATGTATCCTCGACAGATACTTGATTCGTCACTTGAAACTTATTTTTACACCAACTTTTCGTATCTAAAAACGACAAATAAATCTCAGACTCATCATCACGTCTAAGTGGTAATTTATCACGTAAAATACGGGCACTCTCGAAAATACTTTTCCCATCAATCATCGTTAACAGACGTTGAAATTCTTTATCTGTTAAGGGATTGCCTTCTAATTTGTCCGCATGACGCTCATTTAAAATCGTTCTAAAATTATCAAGCAATTGCTTATTATCACGTATCGTTACTCTTTCGTAACCCAATTGTTCAAGTTGATTCATCATTTCATTTTCTAATGCGTATTCACTTTGGTATGCCATTCATATCCCCTTCCATACACTTTCTATTGCTCTAAATATATCATAAACTTTAATGAAAAATGTTTGTTTTTTATCTTCAAACGTAAATTTATTCTAATTTTATTGTCTTATCTTTTAATATTTGTCTTTGAGGTAAGTCGTATACTAAAAACACCAACACACACTATCCTTTATATTTTTATACTTCTATGCCAGAGTTCAACTTTTGAATATATTGTGTCCTCAATTGTTTGTTCTCTGTATATATTTTATTGAATATGATTGATTGAAAAACAAAAGTGAAAATGTACATCACAATTGGAATAAAAGCATTATAAATGCCATTATCAAAATAGGATAAAGAAAAAATAAATAAAGTGAACACTATCGGCATTGTAAAACGACATAAAATAATAGACCAATTATTTATAAAAAGCCAACTTCTTATTAAGTTTTTTCTATTCAGCGTAATGATATGGAATATTTTGTCGTTTTTATTTTGATAAAAACTTTCAACTTTTTCATAGTGTCCATATATGGTTTGATTTAGGTTAATTATTTTGTAGTTTGATCCAGGTTCGTAAAGGTCATTATTGCCAACTTTAAAACAATCTTTAATTAATGTACTTTCTTTGTTTACAACAAACCTATAGGGATGTATGTAATCACAATTTTCACACATTTTATATAATTGAAATCTATTAACAATCGCTAAATAATTTCTGTAAGTTGAAATAGCTATAAATAAGATTAATCCATAACTTATGCCTATTAATGAAAACCATATTGTATTAATAAATTCACTATGAGGTCTTTCTAGCAGTTTAATATATATTTTATAATTCAAAAATCCTAAAAGAAAATACATTGGTAACACTGTGCCAATCATAATAATTGCCCTATCGAATATTCTATATTTATTTTCAGTATTAATGATTTTTGAATACCAACTTTTTAACTCAGGAAATATTACAGACGTGAAAATTGTTAGCGATAAAGTAACCATTATCTTATTGTTTTCTTTTACAAAATTAATCATCTCGTTAAGTTCCAAATTAATTCCCCCTTAATAACAGCATTTAATTTCCATCTATGAAAAAAGCAAAGCTCAAATCTGAACTTTGCTTTAATTTGTCACGCCTTTATCATTTTCAAAATAGCCTCTATGCCAGTTTTACAAACTTGTAGCAACAATTTTTCATCAAGCAACTGAATCACATCAAAAACTTCAATTGTTTACGTTGCAACTAACTTTATATTAGAACGCGCACAATATCTAATGTTTAAAATCTATCGTCGCAAGATGCTTCCTGTAATTATCAAGTGCCATTTTCGATTGGGTTATACAATCTAGAATCGCATGATAATTTAATGCTACAAATCGATAGTACAATATATCTACCGTGAATAACTGTGCAAATAGTGACGTTGTAGCCGCCATACGCATTTCATTTTCATCAGTTCTGCCATAAATCAATGCATAGTCTGCAATTTGAGCCACTGGATTATTAGCTGTACTAGATATAGTTATGATGGGAATACTGTAATGTGTGGCCACCTGTGCAATTGACTGCAATTCACTATGACTACCTTGATTCGTCACAAAAATCATGCAATCTCTATCATCATGCGTCGCAAATGTTGACACAAGTAAATGCGTTTCATGTAATAACCTGACATTTAAGCCAATACGAGATAACTTTTGAAAAAGATCACCAATAGTCAAACTCGATGCGCCAAATCCAAATAAAAATATTGTCCTGGCATTTTTCAACACATCACAAATTGCATCAATTTGCGCATCCATAATATTAGTAGCTACAAATCGCATCGTATTCGTTGCTCTAGCAATCATTTTATTTTTCAAAGTTTCTACAGGTTCATTTTCAATCAATTCCAAATGTGGATTGGTTGCAATATCTTCGGGTAAGTATCGAGATATCGCAATCTTTAGCTCTTGAAAACCTTGATGTGTCATTTTCCGACTAAATCTAACAATTGATGCTGTACTAACATTCGTAACATCTGCCAAATCATTCACAGTCATATCAATGATTTTATGTGGATTCTTTAAAATGTAATCAGCGATTATCTTTTCTGTCTTCGTAAAATCACTCAACTGCTTATCAATGCGATATAAAATATTTGTCATCATTAATCACCCAACAAATCTGTCTGTCGCATCGCCTTTGTCGTTCCAAATAAATATGTACAAACGAATCCACCAGCATACGCAGCAAGTAACCCTGCAATATAACCTAAATACATATTATCTGAGATTAATGGTAATAGTGACACACCACTTGGGCCTATTGCTTTGGCACCAATATGTCCAATTCCACCTATTACAGCACCACCAATACCACCGCCAATACAAGCAGTTAAGAAAGGTCGACCTAATGGCAAAGTCACACCATAGATTAATGGTTCTCCAATACCTAGGAAACCAACTGGCAATGCACCTTTTAAAGTATTACGTAATGTTGTGTTGCGTTTACATCTTACCCAAAGTGCTAATGCGGCACCTACTTGTCCAGCACCAGCCATCGCTGCTATTGGCAATAAGTAAGTAGCACCAGATTGGTTAATCATTTCTATATGAATTGGCGTAAAAATATGATGAAGCCCTAACATAACTAACGGTAGGAAGCTTGCACCAATGATAAATCCACTAAATACGCCACCAATACTAATAATTCCGTTAACTACTGAAACTAAACTGTCTGAAACAAAACCTGCTAATGGCATAAAGATAAAGATAGTTAATAGTCCTACGATCAACAATGCAATAGTCGGCGTTACAATAATATCAATCGCATTTGGCACAATTTTATGCAATCTCTTTTCGACAATACTTAAAATCCAAACGGCAAAAATAACGCCAATAATTCCACCTTGTCCAGGTTGCAATGGTTCTCCAGTGAAGACATTCATTAAAATATTTTTACCAGCAATACCCGTTAATAACGTTGTACCACCAATCACGCCACCAAGTCCTGGTGTCGCACCAAATTCTTTAGCCGCATTAATACCAGTGAAAATAGCTAAGTATGCTAACATACCGTCTTTAATGACATTAAATACTGTTATAAGTTGCGTAATCCAAGCACCTGAAATATAACCTGCCACCATTAAGTTACTCAGTACTGCTGCAATACCACCAATTAATCCAGCTCCAATAAATGCAGGAATCAACGGTATAAAGATATTGGCAATTGATTTCAATACTTTATTCGACTTACCATTCTTTTGTTTTGCTTTATGTGCTTCTTTATTCGCCTTTGCTTTATCAGCTGCATATGATTTATAGTCCATTTTTTCACTATCATTGTGATGGTGTGGTATTGGGTCACCTAGTTTAACACCACTTAATTCCGCCATATGATTAGCCACTTTATTGACTGTACCAGGTCCAACCACAACTTGAATGCGTTCATCGTGTATAACACCCATGACACCATCAATATGCCTTAGTTCTTGATCATCTACTTTATTTTCATCTAATACTTTAATACGCACACGTGTCATACAGTTCATGACACTATCTATATTATCCATACCACCTACTGCAGCAATAATTCGTTCTGCAAGTTGTTGTTCTTTGGTCATTTAAATCCCTCCTAAGGTTGTCTATCTCTGATTGCTCGTTTAACAATGTCACCATTGTTTAGTAACCGTCTTGTTGCTTCTTCCTTAGAAATGCCACACATACCCATAACTGTCGCAACTTTCACATCATGCTCAGATACCTGATATAACGCCATTGCTTCATCATATGTGATAGCACATATTTCTTGAATAATACGCACTGAACGGTCGATCAGTTTTTGATTGGTTGCTTTAACATCAATCATGAGGTTATCGTAAACTTTTCCGACACCAACCATTGTGATGGTTGAAATCATATTTAAAATTAATTTTTGTGCTGTACCAGACTTTAAACGCGTTGAACCAGTTAATACTTCTGGACCAACTTTAACTTCTACTGGATACTGCGCAATTTCACTTATAACTGCATGTTCATTGCATGAAATAGATACTGTTGTAGCACCGATTGTGTTAGCAAATGTTAAACCGCCTATAACATATGGCGTTTTGCCACTCGCGGCAATTCCTATAACGACATCTTTTGATGTTAAATCTATATTTTTCAAATCTTCTTCCGCTAATTTTTTGTGATCTTCCGCACCTTCTACAGCCATCGTCATAGCATGTTGTCCACCAGCAATAATACCTATAATTTCATGAGGGTCAGTATTGAATGTAGGTACACACTCCGCTGCATCTAAGACACCCAATCTTCCACTTGTACCTGCACCGATATAGATCAATCGTCCACCCTTTTTATACTGTGCAATTGTTTTTTTAATTACTTTTGTCAATTGTGGTATTGCCTTTCGAACTGCTAACGGGACTTGCTGATCTTCTTTATTCATCGTAATTAAAGCCTCTTCCACAGTCATTTCATCAAGATGCATCGTCGCTTCATTACGCGCTTCGGTCGTACTATTTTCCATCACTTCTTACACTCCCTAGTTTTTTGAAAATCAAATGTATCATTCGGCTCGATACAACTTAACAGTGGTAAGTCTTCTTTAATAATTTGTGCAACAACATTCACATTGTCATGTGCACTAAGCGTTTGTCTCACAATTTGCATTTCACCTTGATAACGTCCGTTATTCAAATTATCAACGGTTACTGAACCAATGCGTCGTTGCGTCGTAAACTGTGGTTGAATCGAATGTGGACATATTTGTCTTGACGTTTCCGAACGAATGACATTTTCCGGATTATCCGGGCGTACTTTATGACACATATCGAAAAGGTAAGTCACCGTCGTATCAAACACTTCTTCAATACATAACGTGAAATGCCTATGCTTGCAAAAATCTATAAGTTGTTTTGCCTGCCTCATTTCAATCAATGAGTCTCCAACTAACACTTCAGATACACCAGTTTCTTGTAGTAATTTAGCTGCAACGACAGGATGACTATGTCTCGTTGCTTCAATTGTTGGCAAGCCTTTATGCAAAGGACCTCGCAAACCACTCCCTACAATAAAACCATATATTTGTGCCTTTGGATTAAATTGAGAAATGAGTTCATTTTTCTTATTGACCAAGTCAACAGATAATCCCGTATCTGGTCTTGGATAATAGTTATGACAAAATGAAAGTAATGTAAAATCATTCAATTGTTGATGTAAGCTTGTTAACAATTCCCGGGAAATAATACTTGCATTCAAACAGCACTTTAAACCCTGTGCCATTATCGCTTCGATTGCCTCAATTGATGTACTATGATCGATACGAATCATAAATTGTGCATCATATTGCCGAAGATGCTCATAAAAAGATGGTGTTAAAATAGATGGATTAGCATCTATGAGGTAAGTCACTTGTTCATGTTTTAATAAATTGAGTAGTTTTGTGAAATAATGATATTTTGTCTCGTCATCTTCTTCTGGTATTTGTACAGATGTAAAAATCATTTGGTAACCTTGTTTAATCATTCGCTTAATATACGCTTCATCTAAAGGTTGTCCTAAATACACTGAAAAGCCTGTCAAAGTAGCCCTCCTTAACAATATAATTATTAGGAAAATATAGTTGAGTTGTGTAATCGCTTACATTTTACTATAAGAGAAAACACATTACAATATTAATCAGTTAAAGCCTGTTCATTGTAATAATCTTACATATTTTTGTCACAAGTTAATTATTACACCATCAAAGATTATCCTTTCTTTTAAGTGCTGATAATAGCTGCTATTGCTGAATTGTTACAACAACTTTTATACATTTTATTCAAGATTATCTTATATTATGTTTTAATAATAATCTGTGAACAATTAAGAGATTTGAAATTGAATTTAATAATTGTATTGAAAACGCATACTTCACCATGCTAAAATAGGAGTCGCAAACAAATAAGATTCAATAAGATGTGATGGTAAGCTAGATAAACTAACGTATCCGTTTTATATACTACTTAGTCAATTGCTTCTTTTACATTAATTACATACACCAACGTGTTACTAAGTAAGATTAGGCATGAGTTAAATTAAGCTGTGATGGTTACCAACACAGTCTATTTGCTCGTGCCTTTTTTATTGAATCTTAAATAATAAATACAACTTTGGAGGTTGGACAAGTGAGGAAGAAACTTTTCGGTCAATTGCAACGTATTGGTAAAGCGCTAATGTTACCTGTTGCGATTTTACCAGCAGCTGGTCTGTTATTAGCTATCGGTACAGCTATGCAAGGTGAATCATTACAACACTACTTGCCGTTTATACAAAATGGTGGCGTACAAACTGTCGCTAAATTAATGACGGGTGCTGGTGGTATCATTTTTGATAACTTGCCTATGATTTTCGCATTAGGTGTCGCAATCGGATTAGCTGGCGGTGATGGTGTAGCAGCTATCGCAGCATTCGTCGGTTACATAATCATGAACAAAACAATGGGTGACTTTTTACAAGTAACACCTAAGAACATTGGTGATCCAGCGAGTGGTTACGCTAGCATTTTAGGTATCCCAACATTACAAACAGGTGTGTTCGGCGGTATTATAATCGGGGCCCTGGCAGCTTGGTGTTATAACAAGTTCTATAACATTAACTTACCATCTTATTTAGGTTTCTTCGCTGGTAAGCGTTTCGTACCTATTATGATGGCTACAACATCATTTATTTTAGCATTCCCAATGGCATTAATTTGGCCAACGATTCAAACAGGATTAAATGCATTCAGTACAGGATTATTAGACTCAAATACTGGTGTTGCCGTATTCTTATTTGGTTTCATCAAGCGTTTATTAATTCCATTCGGTCTACATCACATTTTCCACGCACCGTTCTGGTTCGAGTTTGGTTCATGGAAAAATGCAGCTGGTGAAATTATTCACGGTGACCAACGTATCTTTATCGAACAAATTCGTGAAGGCGCACATTTGACAGCTGGTAAATTCATGCAAGGTGAATTCCCTGTTATGATGTTCGGTTTACCTGCAGCAGCTTTAGCAATTTATCACACAGCTAAACCTGAAAACAAGAAAGTAGTAGCAGGTTTAATGGGTTCTGCTGCTTTAACATCATTCTTAACTGGTATTACAGAACCTTTAGAATTCTCATTCTTATTTGTAGCACCATTATTATTCTTTATTCACGCAGTACTTGATGGTTTATCATTCTTAACATTGTACTTATTAGATCTTCATCTAGGTTATACATTCTCAGGTGGTTTCATCGACTACTTCTTACTCGGTATACTACCTAATAAGACACAATGGTGGTTAGTTATTCCTGTAGGTCTTGTATACGCAGTTATTTACTACTTCGTATTCCGATTCTTAATTGTAAAATTAAAATACAAAACACCAGGTCGTGAAGATAAACAATCACAAGCGGCTACTGCTTCAGCAACTGAATTACCATATGCAGTATTAGAAGCTATGGGTGGCAAAGCAAACATTAAACATTTAGACGCTTGTATCACACGTCTACGTGTTGAAGTCAACGATAAATCTAAAGTTGATGTTCCTGGTTTGAAAGATTTAGGTGCATCCGGTGTATTAGAAGTCGGTAATAATATGCAAGCAATTTTTGGTCCAAAATCTGACCAAATCAAACATGAAATGCAACAGATTATGAATGGTCAAGTAGTAGAAAATCCTACTACTATGGAAGACGATAAAGACGAAACTGTTGTTGTTGCAGAAGATAAATCTGCAACAAGCGAATTGAGCCATATCGTGCATGCACCATTAACTGGTGAAGTAACACCATTATCAGAAGTGCCTGATCAAGTGTTCAGCGAAAAAATGATGGGTGACGGTATCGCTATCAAACCTTCACAAGGTGAAGTTCGTGCACCATTCAACGGTAAAGTACAAATGATTTTCCCAACAAAACATGCAATTGGTCTTGTATCAGATAGTGGTTTAGAACTATTAATCCACATCGGTTTAGACACTGTTAAATTAAACGGAGAAGGCTTTACTTTACATGTTGAGGAAGGTCAAGAAGTTAAACAAGGTGATTTATTAATCAACTTTGATTTAGACTACATCCGCAATCATGCAAAGAGTGATATTACGCCTATTATCGTGACACAAGGAAACATTACAAACCTTGATTTTAAACAAGGTGAACATGGCAACATTTCATTTGGCAATCAATTATTTGAAGCTAAATAATGCTTACTATAAACAGGTGCGTATACCTTCATAAGGTGACGCGCCTGTTTTTTCTTTGCTATTGTATTTTGCGGTATCATTGATAGTTCGCTCTCCCCTTAAATTTTGAATTTTAAGATCATCAATTAAAGCCCCCCTTCATACTCATTTCCTAAAAAATATTAATTGTTCACTATCGTTAGCGTTTTCACAACAAAGTCAACTTACTTGACCTTACACTGTATTCGAGGCTATCATTTTAAGTGTAAATATAGAGAAAAGGTGGTTTTTTTATGAAACAACGCATTGGAGCTTACTTAATTGACGCTATTCATCGAGCAGGCGTCGATAAAATTTTTGGTGTTCCTGGTGATTTTAATCTCGCTTTTCTAGACGATATTATCAGCAATCCCAATGTAGATTGGGTAGGAAATACAAATGAATTAAACGCAAGTTACGCAGCGGACGGTTATGCCCGTCTTAATGGACTCGCTGCATTAGTTACTACATTTGGTGTTGGCGAATTAAGTGCCGTCAACGGTATCGCAGGTTCATATGCTGAACGCATACCTGTCATTGCGATTACAGGTGCGCCGACACGTGCTGTTGAACAAGCCGGTAAATATGTACATCACTCACTTGGTGAAGGTACATTTGACGACTACCGAAAAATGTTTGCACATATAACCGTTGCACAAGGTTATATCACACCTGAAAATGCAACAACCGAAATACCACGTTTAATTAATACAGCAATCGCCGAAAGACGCCCAGTTCATTTACATTTACCAATCGATGTCGCAATCTCTGAAATTGAGATACCGACACCATTTGAAGTGACGGCAACTAAAGATACGGATGCATCAACATATATAGAGTTATTAGCAACTAAACTGCATCAAGCGAAGCAGCCTATCATCATTACTGGACATGAAATTAACAGTTTTCACCTCCATCAAGAATTAGAAGATTTTGTAAATCAAACACAGATACCAGTAGCACAACTTTCATTAGGAAAAGGTGCTTTTAATGAGGAAAATCCATATTATATGGGTATTTACGATGGGAAAATTGCCGAAGATAAAATACGAGATTATGTGGACAACAGCGATTTAATTTTAAATATTGGAGCCAAATTAACAGATTCAGCAACAGCAGGATTTTCATACCAATTCAATATCGATGATGTCGTTATGTTAAATCATCATAATATCAAAATTGACGATTTTACAAATGACGAAATATCTCTACCATCGTTGTTAAAACAGTTATCCAATATTTCATATACGAATAACGCATCGTTCCCTGCTTATCATCGTCCAACATCACCCGATTATACTGTTGGCACAGAACCATTAACACAACAAACTTATTTTAAAATGATGCAAAATTTCTTAAAACCAAATGATGTCATTATTGCTGATCAAGGTACATCATTCTTTGGTGCTTATGATTTAGCATTATACAAAAACAATACTTTTATAGGGCAACCGTTATGGGGTTCTATCGGCTATACATTACCTGCAACATTAGGTTCACAATTAGCAGACAAAGATCGTCGTAACTTATTATTAATTGGTGATGGCTCATTGCAACTAACTGTTCAAGCTATTTCAACTATGATTAGACAGCATATTAAACCGGTATTATTTGTGATTAATAATGACGGCTATACGGTAGAACGACTTATTCACGGCATGTATGAACCTTATAATGAAATTCACATGTGGGATTATAAAGCTTTACCAGCTGTATTTGGTGGTAAAAATGTTGAAATTCATGACGTTGAATCATCAAAAGATTTACAAGACACGTTTAATGCAATTAATGGTCATCCCGATGTGATGCATTTTGTCGAAGTCAAAATGTCTGTCGAAGACGCACCGAAGAAACTGATCGATATCGCTAAAGCTTTTTCACAACAAAATAAATAATTTCATCGTATACAGGGTATAAGTTTAAGCGAATACTTTATTAAACGAAAAGGACTCTGATATAAGATGATTAATTTTAATAAAACCGCTTTAGTGTTAATCGACCTGCAAGAAGGTATACTTAAGATGGATTATGCGCCACATACAGCTGAAAATGTCGTTCAAAACGCTAATAAATTAATAGATGTTTTTAGAAAAAACAATGGCTTTATCGCTTTTGTTCGCGTGAATTTCTATGATGGTAAAGATGTATTGCAACCAAATGCAATGATCTCATTACCACCAAAAGAAGGCGACGACTACAGTCGTTTCCATCATTTATTAGACAAGAGAGATGACGATTTTGTCATAGACAAACGACATTTTAGTGCATTTGTAGGAACAGATTTGGACTTACAATTGCGACGTCGAGGAATTGATACGATTGTTCTTGGTGGTGTCGCAACGCATATTGGCGTAGATACGACAGCGCGAGATGCCTATCAATTAAACTACAATCAGTTTTTTGTTACAGATATGATGAGTGCACAAAACGAAACGCTACATCAATTTCCAATAGATAATGTATTCCCATTGATGGGACAAACAATAACTACAAACGACTTTCTAAATATATTGAACTAAACATATACTTCCCCCCTTCGATCATGTTGAGGGGGATCTTTATTTCACAAAGTATTAATACGTCGGGTTGTCTAACCTTCTATATTTAACATATTCTATATCTGTTAAATCGTTCTTAACTTACGCCCCTACTACATAAGAAACAGTATTTATTCCGGAATTTTCAAAAAATTTAGTATTTATTGCAAAATTATGTATCACTTTATGTTTAATTTTTGATATTATCTTAATTAAGTAGATTTTTATAAGTTCTAAAAAGGAGAACAAATACATATATGAAGAAGAAACTAACATTTAAAGAAAACATGTTTATAGGTTCTATGTTATTTGGTTTATTCTTTGGTGCCGGCAATCTTATCTTCCCAATACACTTGGGTCAAGCTGCTGGTTCTAACGTTTTTATCGCTAACTTAGGATTTTTAATTACAGCAATTGGCTTACCATTTCTAGGTATCATTGCTATTGGCATTTCAAAGACATCTGGTTTATTTGAAATTGCATCGCGTGTTAATAAAACATATGCTTACATTTTCACGATTGCCTTATATCTAGTTATCGGACCATTTTTCGCCTTACCTAGACTGGCAACGACATCATTTGAAATTGCATTTTCGCCATTTTTATCACCAAAGCAAATCACTTTATATTTATTTATTTTTAGCTTCGTCTTCTTTGTGATTGCATGGTTTTTTGCGAGAAAGCCATCAAGAATTTTAGAATATATCGGTAAATTTTTAAATCCGGTATTCTTAGTATTATTAGCAATTATTTTATTATTTGCTTTTATCCATCCATTAGGTGGCATATCTGATGCACCTATTAGTAAACAATATCAATCACATGCCTTATTTAACGGCTTTTTAGATGGATACAATACCTTAGATGCGCTAGCGTCATTGGCATTTGGTATCATCATTGTTGCAACGATTAAAAAGTTAGGTATCGAAAATCCAACTGATATCGCTAAAGAAACAATTAAGTCTGGTACTATCAGTATCATTATGATGGGGATCATTTATACCCTACTAGCAATCATGGGTACATTAAGTATTGGTCATTTCAAACTTAGTGAAAATGGTGGTATTGCCTTAGCGCAAATTACGCAATACTACTTAGGTAACTACGGTATTGTCCTGTTGTCACTTATCGTTATGGTTGCTTGTTTAAAAACAGCCATCGGTTTGATTACGGCATTTTCAGAAACATTCGAACACCTTTTCCCTAAAATGAATTACCTAGCGATTGCAACAGTTGTAAGCTTTATTTCGTTCTTATTCGCGAATGTTGGTTTAACTAAGATTATTATGTACTCAGTCCCAGTGTTAATGTTCTTATATCCATTAGCAATTGCCTTGATTGTACTAACATTATTTAGTAGCAAATTCCATCATTCAAAAATTATTTATCAATGTACCATTTTCTTTACAATGATTGCTGCATTAGTAGATGGATTAAAAGCTAGTCCAGAGTTCATTTCAAGCACATCATTCTCACAAACTTTGATTAATTTCAGCCAAAAATATTTACCATTATCAGACATTGGTATGGGCTGGGTTGTTCTCAGTTTGATTGGTTTCATTATCGGCTTCATTATTTTTAAAATTAAGCATCGTAAAATTCCACAAGCATAATACTATGCCACAGTCATATGTTAAACATATGCTTGTGGCATTTTTTATTCATACTACATTAAACTGCAATCGTATACATACATATCAATGATTATCCACAAAAAATATTAGTACTTTCATTTTACAAATCACATTAATACAAACACAACCTTATCTTTATATTATTAAATTTACATTTGACACTTATATTGAACAACTGTAATATATTAATATTAATTCTTTAAATTGTATAAATATAAAGGAGGGAGACCGATGAATTCAATCATTGAATTAACTGATTATTATAGCTCTAATAATTATGCACCACTTAAGCTTGTCATTTCTAAAGGTAAAGGTGTCAAAGTTTGGGATACTGATGGCAAACAATATATAGATTGCATCTCAGGTTTTTCAGTTGCAAACCAAGGCCATTGTCATCCAACAATTGTTAAAGCGATGACTGAACAAGCTTCAAAGTTGTCTATCATTTCACGTGTCCTTTATAGTGACAATCTCGGGAAATGGGAAGAAAAAATTTGTCATCTTGCTAAGAAAGACAAAGTACTCCCCCTTAACTCTGGTACTGAAGCTGTTGAAGCAGCCATTAAAATTGCTAGAAAATGGGGCTCTGAAGTTAAAGGCATTACTGACGGACAAGTTGAAATCATCGCTATGAATAACAATTTTCACGGTCGTACACTTGGCTCATTATCACTATCTAACCACGACGCATATAAAGCAGGATTTCACCCCCTACTTCAAGGCACTACAACAGTAGATTTTGGAGACATTGAACAATTAACACAAGCTATTTCACCGAATACAGCAGCAATTATTTTGGAACCAATTCAAGGTGAAGGTGGCGTTAATATACCACCGAAAGGATATATTCAAGCTGTGCGTCAACTATGTGATAAACATCAAATATTATTGATTGCAGATGAAATTCAAGTTGGTCTTGGTAGAACTGGGAAATGGTTTGCTATGGAATGGGAGCAAGTCGTTCCAGACATTTATATTTTAGGTAAGGCATTGGGTGGCGGCTTATACCCTGTATCTGCTGTACTTGCAAATAATGATGTCATGCGTGTTCTAACACCAGGTACACATGGTTCAACATTTGGTGGTAACCCTTTAGCCATTGCAATATCGACGGCAGCGCTTGATGTACTTAAAGATGAACAACTGGTTGAACGATCAGAACGCTTAGGTTCATTTTTATTAAAAGCGTTGCTACAACTTAAACATCCTAGTATTAAAGAAATTAGAGGTCGTGGTTTATTTATAGGCATAGAGCTTAACACAGATGCTGCACCTTTTGTGGATCAACTGATTCAACGTGGAATCTTATGCAAAGACACGCATCGTACTATCATTCGATTGTCTCCACCTCTAGTCATTGATAGAGAGGAAATCAATCAAATTGTTGCAGCTTTTCAAGACGTTTTTAAAAATTAACAATTAATCATTTATATATGACATAGGAGGGATTCATGATGATTAAAGTAGGTATCGTTGGCGGTAGCGGTTATGGCGCAATTGAATTAATTCGATTATTACAAACACATCCTCATATAACGATTGCACACATCTACTCACATTCAAAAGTAGATGAACCGTTGAAATTAACATTTCCACATTTACAACATATTATGCAACATTTCGAAGCACTTACAGTGGACAATAATGACTGTGATGTAATTTTCTTTGCGACACCAGCACCCGTAAGTAAAACATGTATCCCTCCCTTAGTAGAAAAAGGTATTCATGTTATCGATTTATCTGGCGCATTTAGAATTAAGAATCGTGAAATATATGAAGCATATTACAAAGAAACTGCTGCAGCACAAGATGATTTGAATCATGCTATTTACAGCATTTCAGAATGGCAATCGTTTGATAACAATGGAACGAAGCTCATTTCTAATCCTGGCTGTTTCCCTACAGCAACATTATTAGCATTACATCCACTTATTAGCGAAAAAATAGTAGATTTGTCATCTATTATTATTGATGCTAAGACCGGCGTGTCAGGTGCTGGTCGTTCATTATCACAACGTGTTCATTTTTCAGAAATGAATGAAAATCTAAGCGCTTATGCAATCGGAAACCATAAACACAAACCGGAAATCGAGCAATATTTATCTATCGTTGCGGGTCAAGATGTATCAGTCATATTTACACCACATCTCGTACCAATGACACGAGGTATTTTATCAACAATTTATGTCAAATTATCATCTGAATATACAACTGAATCATTACATAAATTAATGACCTCTTATTATGCTAATCAGCCATTTGTCAGAATTAGAGATATTGGGACTTTTCCAACCACAAAAGAAGTACTCGGTAGTAACTACTGCGATATCGGTATCTATGTAGATGAAACAACGCAAACAGCAATTTTAGTATCAGTGATTGATAACCTTGTCAAAGGGGCAAGTGGTCAAGCCATTCAAAACTTAAATATATTATATAATTTTGAAGTTACGACTGGCCTAAAACAATCACCAGTTTATCCATAAGGGGTGTTAGAATGAAACATCAAGAAACGACATCACAACAATATAACTTTTCAATTATTAAACATGGCGATATTAGTACACCTCAAGGCTTCACGGCTGGTGGTATGCACATCGGTTTACGCGCTAACAAAAAAGACTTTGGCTGGATTTACTCATCGTCTTTGGCAAGTGCAGCTGCCGTATATACTTTAAATCAGTTTAAAGCTGCACCACTTATTGTCACTGAAGACACTTTACAAAAGTCTAAAGGAAAATTACAAGCACTTGTTGTTAATTCAGCTAATGCAAATTCTTGTACCGGTCAACAAGGCATAGATGATGCACGACAAACACAAACATGGGTTGCTCAACAACTTCAAATACCATCTGAGCATGTTGCTGTTGCTTCAACTGGGGTTATTGGTGAATATTTGCCTATGGATAAAATTAAGAATGGGACCGATCATATTAAGGATACTAAGTACACAACGCCAGGTGCGTTTAACGAGGCAATTTTAACAACTGATACATGTACAAAACATATCGCTGTATCACTAAAAATCGATGGTAAAACCGTTACAATTGGTGGTAGCGCCAAAGGTTCAGGTATGATTCACCCAAATATGGCTACCATGCTTGCTTTTATAACAACCGATGCAGCGATTGAATCGAATACACTTCATCAATTATTAAAATCTTCGACTGACCATACATTTAATATGATTACTGTTGATGGCGATACAAGTACAAATGACATGGTATTAGTCATGGCAAATCACCAAGTTGAACACCAAATACTTAATCAAGACCATCCACAATGGGAAACATTTGTTGATGCATTCAATTTTGTCTGTACATTTTTAGCTAAAGCTATAGCTAGAGATGGCGAAGGCGCAACAAAGTTAATCAGCGTCAATGTGTCAGGTGCTAAGTCAATATCAGATGCAAGAAAAATCGGTAAAACTATCGTAAGTTCAAATCTAGTAAAATCAGCTATTTTTGGCGAAGATGCCAATTTTGGTCGAATCATTACAGCTATTGGCTATAGCGGATGTGAAATTGATCCTAACTGCACATATGTTCAACTGAACCAAATACCTGTCGTTGATAAAGGTATGGCTGTACTATTTGATGAGCAAGCTATGTCGAATACATTAACTCACGAACATGTCACAATTGACGTTCAGCTTGGTTTAGGTAACGCTACAGCGACTGCATACGGTTGTGATTTATCCTATGATTATGTGCGTATTAACGCATCATATCGAACATAAGGTGGTGTTGGTTAGATGAAATTTATTGTCATTAAAATTGGTGGCAGTACACTTAGTGACATGCATCCATCAATTATTAACAATATTAAGCATTTACGATCAAACAACATCTACCCTATTATCGTTCATGGCGGTGGCCCTTTTATTAATGATGCATTATCAAACCAGCAAATCGAGCCACACTTTGTTAATGGCCTAAGAGTGACTGATAAAGCAACCATGACGATTACTAAACGCACGCTCATTGCAGACGTTAACACGGCATTAGTAGCTCAATTTAACCAGCACCAATGTTCTGCAATAGGCTTATGTGGTGTAGATGCACAGCTGTTTGAAATTACATCTTTTGATCAACAATATGGATATGTCGGAGTTCCGACCGCTTTAAATAAGGATGCTTTACAGTATATATGTGATAAATTTGTACCTATCATTAATTCGATTGGTTTCAATAACCATGATGGAGAATTTTACAATATTAATGCTGACACGCTTGCCTATTTTATTGCATCATCATTAAAAGCACCTATTTATGTATTAAGTAATATTGCAGGTGTACTCATCAATGATGTTGTTATACCTCATCTACCATTAGGTGATATTAATCAGTATATTGAGCATGGTGATATTTATGGAGGTATGATTCCCAAAGTGCTTGATGCTAAAAATGCGATTGAAAATGGCTGTCCTAAAGTTATCATTGCATCAGGAAACAAGCCAAATATTATCGAATCTATTTACAATAATGATTTTGTTGGCACAACAATCCTTAATTCATAACCATGAAATTAAGGACTAACAAGTTTTGACACGCGATGATTCCAGTTCGTTTATCCATTGCGCTGAAACATTTATTTACCGTTCATCTCGTCAATAATTCCGAATACAGTATGATACAATATGAGATGTAAAAAACTAATAACCTTTTACAAATTTGTTTATCAAAATATTTTAAGTTTTGCAAAGCTTTTCATTGTGATTATTTTCACAAAATACTATAATGAGGATAGTAAATAGAGAGGAGTCCTTAAGTTGACGAAACGACAAATGGGTATATTCATTTATGCTGGAATTATCGGTGGCTTGTTATCTGGAATTGTAAAATTAGGTTGGGAGGTCATGTTTCCACCTCGCACACCAGAACGTAATGCAACAAACCCACCTCAAGAGTTATTGCAACAATTAGGATTTAGTAGTGAGTTTACGCATCAAACATATACATTTTCAAATATGGAATTGCCTTGGGTAAGCTTTATTGTCCACTTTAGTTTTTCTATCGTCATTGCAATTATTTACTGCATATTAGTTAAAAAATACGCTTACTTAGCGATGGGACAAGGTGCTGTATTTGGTATTGCTATTTGGGTATTATTCCACCTTATCATTATGCCAATCATGCATACTGTACCTGCTGTGTGGGATCAACCATTCCAAGAGCATCTGTCAGAATTCTTTGGCCATATCGTCTGGATGATGACAATTGAATTAGTGCGACAACATTTTGTCTATCGCTATAAATTAAATTAATACACTGACTAACATTAACGTGAGTTTTAAATCATCGTTTGAGTATGATGATTGATGCTCACGTTATTTTATTAACTGACATGATATGATTCCAGCCAACTTACGTGAGCATTAAAGTCTCAAATGCGTCGTAACAAACTATTATTTTCGGTAATTTCAATATTGCTCAGTATATTTTCACCTTATCACTTACTTTAATCTCGTCATGATTTTGAATGATGCCATCGTGTATTCACCTTTCATTTTTCCAATAAAAAAACATCTAACAGTAAACATTTAGGCAGTATAGTTTAAAATCACTGCGCAATGATACTGTCAGACGTCATATTAACTACTCAATAACTGAAATACAGACACTTTTTTATAACCCCAGGGTGCCTGTCCTAAGAAACATACCTGTACCATAAACTGATCAAAAATAAATTGTTTGAACTTCACTTCACGTGATTGATAAAAGTGTGATTGTGTCATATCATAAATGTCCAATCCTTTGATTAAACCTTCACCAATCAATTTTGTAAAACTTTCTTTTTGTGTCCATATTTGATAAAAATCATTTAAACTACATATTTGATGTGCTTCGTTTGTAGAGAAACACGTCACTAACGTACGCCAGTCTAAACGTTGTGATATCTTTTCGATATCTATACCAACTGGTTCTTTATCGACAACACACACGATATAAGGATAACTATATGATAAGCTCACATAGATGGGCTGTCCATCACGATTGTGTTGAACAATATCTGCCTTACCTCGTGGCGAAATGTGATAATGCCATTCATGTGGTAATAAACCTGTGTCATGTTGAATTCCATATTGCACTAAAATATCTCCCAATCTGTGCATGAGTTTATCTTGATTGTATCTATAGTTGACTGTACGTGGTTTTTTATATGACCAACGACTTTGTGATATTAATTCTTCAATACTTTTCAAGTTACTCTGTAATTGCATTACAAATACTGTCATAACTTTCCCTACTTACTTATTGAATATTGTTTTGATATATTGCGCCCAATGATGCAGCCAATTGTTAGTTATCGTTGGCCATTTTTCACTGATGTGATTCATTATTTTTAATGTTAATGTTGTATCTATCATTGCTAGTTGTTGTTCACGGTCAACACTAGTTAATCCAATCGTTTCGTACATGTCTTGTTTCTGTAAAATTTCATTAAATGATTCATCGCTGACGAGTTCAATTTCTTTGCGCTTAACGCATTCTAACAAAGATTTCACCGGCATTTTATTAGGTGATAGCACATGGTAAATGATTTGTGGTGTGTTGACCTGTGCTAATGCGACAATTTGTCTTGCAGTCGTATCCACAAAAGAAAAATCTACAGGCATTTCAGCCAGGCTAACCCCGATACAATCCAGTTGTAACAAATCATTCATTACCATTGAAAAACGGTTAGTCTTTATATTTCTCATATGCCATCTTCCATTGTAAGGACTCGTCAAATTACCAACACGTACAATCCGACCATCTAAGCCATTATTTACAGCTTCTAATACTTTTAATTCACTATAAAATTTACTCCGTGTATATGGTGATGTTAGTAGTTGTCCTTTATAGACATCCGCTTCTGAAAATGTCACATCTTCTGTGTCTATATCAAAATAAGTTCCCACACTTATCGTAGACACATATATTAACCTTGCATGATGTTGTTGTGCCAAACGTATGGCATCAACAGTACCTTGAACATTTACTTTTTCAAATTCATCATCATCACCAAAATGATCTGTACGAGCACCTGCATGAATAATCGTATCCATGTTTTCTGGTAAAACAACATCATCCATACACTCGAAATCACCAACAATGACTTCAATGTTTGATAACATCATTTCAACCGTCTCTTCTGAAAAATAATCATTTAAATTCGTCATCAACTTATACCATGCTATTTCCTCATTATCAGCACGTATGAAACAATAAATGCGATGACTGTATCCTTGTAGTGCTTCAATCAGATAAGCACCTAAAAAACCTGTCACGCCAGTCAATAGTGTATTTCCTAGAGGTCGATGACTTAGACTATCCTCTAAAATACCCAAGTTATAACGAGACATAACAATCTTTTGTAATTCCGAAAGATTATCCGGTAATGCAACTAATGATTGTTGATTTTGGTACATATAATTAACAATCTGTCGCACGGTTTTATATTGGTATAATGTCTGCATTGAAATATGATGGCCAAATCGTTTTAAATGCGAGACAACTAACATCGCCTCTAATGAGTTACCACCAAGTTCAAAGAAATCATCGTCAACACCGACATCATTTTGTTTCAATACCTCTCCAAATACATCAACAAATGTCTGCTCAATTTCATTAGAGGGTTCGCTATACACTTTATTAGACTGTTGTATAGGTGATGGATTTGGCAAACGCGTAGTATCCACCTTGTCATTCGTGGTTAATGGCATACAATCGATATGCGTTATAGTCTTAGGAATCATATACTTAGGCAGATGATCATTTAAATATTGCTTCAAATCCTGCTCCACTTGTTGCTCTCCGACATAATAAGCATTCAATATATCATGCGTATCAAAGTGACTTACTGTTACAACACAATCAGATATACCACGAATAGCTAATATTGCATTTTCAATTTCATCAAGTTCAATACGGTACCCGTTAACTTTCACTTGTTTATCTATTCTTCCTAAAAATTCAATTTGACCATCAGATGTATAACGTGCTAAATCACCACTATGATACAACTTTCCTTTACCAAATGGATTATTTTGCCATTTATCAGCCATTAATTCTGGACGGTTAATATATCCTATCGCTAAACTATCACCTGCAATACACAACTCGCCTGGCATACCAATACCGCATAACAAACCATCTGACATAATATACACTTGGATGTTAGATAAGGGTTTGCCAATTGGAATCGTCTCAGGTATCAAATCACCACAATGATGTGACCAATACGATGTGATGACTGTTGACTCAGATGGTCCATAGGCATTGAAATACGTGCCACAATGCTTCTCAATATATTTAACAAAGGATGCCGTACTAGTTGCCCCGCCTGTAATCAACTTTTCAATATAAAAGTCTTCCATAACACTACACATCTGTAACGGAATCGACGCCACCGTCACACGATGCTTATTAATGAGTTGTTGTAACTGTGCTGGATTAACACGTTCCTCTCTATCTGGAATCACAAGCGTATGACCATTTAACAAACAACAATAAATCTCCATAACTGATGCATCAAAAACAATATTTGCATGTTGCAAAAATACTTCATTGTTGCCTAATTGCAATTCAGTTGACCATGCATGCACTAAATTCAACAAATTTCGTTGTCGTATGGCAACCCCTTTAGGCATCCCGGTCGTACCAGATGTGTAAATAGCATACATCTCATTATCTAACATCGCTGTGTTTTCAAGTTGATTGCCATGTAAATCATCATATTGTTCATTTTCCTTTGATTCAACAAAGCCTTTAGCATTTTCCAATTGAATGACTGGTAATGTCGTTTCAATTTCAACGCCATAAGACATGACTGCAGTTACTTTAGCATCCTCCAAAATTGCACCTTGTCGTTTATTCGGAAAATCAATATCGATAGGTATATAAGATGCACCTACTTTAACTGTCGCCAACATCGCCGCAATCATTTCAAAACTACGTTCTGTAAACAAGGCAACCCGTTGACCATTGCCCACACCATTTGATAGGAGCATGTGCGCAATGGCATCCACATAGTTGTGTAATGTTTCATACGTCATTGTCAAATCATTCATGACTAGCGCAACATGATTACCTTGTCGTGAGACAGCTTCATTAAAGTAACTTATGATAGATTTATTTCCCGGGACATTAAGCATTCGATCGTTAACATGCGTATTGACCCAATTTAGAAGTTCCTCCGTGCCGTTTGGTATATCACAAATTTGTAGTGTATCTTGATGCTTCAAAATATAATCAATCATAATCATACATTGATTACCCATGTGACGAACTGTTTCTGAGTGATATAAATCGGTATTATACTCGATATTGATTATATAGTCATCGCGATCTTCTTCAATGATGAAAGATAAATCAAATTTCGCCGTCACTGATTTGGGTTGAATGTGTGTTAATTTACTATGCCCAAAATGAGCATGATTCGTTTCATTGTTTTGTAGTACTAACATGACATCAAATAATGGATTCCGTGAGGCATCATGTGATTGATCTAAGTCATTTACTAAACATTCGAATGGGTATTCTTGATGCTCGTATGCCTCCAAACTCATTTCCTTAACCTCTTGTAAAAACTGTGTCCACATTTTATCAGGTGACGGTTGCCCTCTATATACCAACGTATTAGCAAACATGCCTAGCATTTGCTCCGTGCCTTTATGCATACGCGCACTCATCACACTACCGACAACAACATCATCTTTTCGAGCATATCTGCTTAACAACGTCATGACCACACTCATAAAGAACATAAAATCAGTAATTTGATGCTTTTCTACATACTTTTGAAGTAGCTGTCTCATTTGTTGATTCATTGTAAATGACATCATTGCTCCATTTGTCGTTTTAATATTTGGTCTAACATAGTCTGTCGGTAAGCTTAAAATAGGTACTTCATCTTTGAATTGAGATAACCAATATTGTCTATGTTTCGTCATATCACGATGCGACATCCACTCACTATAGTCTTTATATTGCAATTTAAGTGGTAACAATAATTTATGTTGATAAAGTGCGTTAAGATCATTCATTAATTGTATATTACTCATACCGTCATTAATGATATGATGTGTATCTATAAACAGGTATGCATGTAAGGGACTTCTAATGTATCTCACTCTAATTTGACTTGGCTTTTCCAAATTAAAAGGTGCCACAAATTGGCGCATGATTTCTTGTTCATCCGTAAAATGCGTGTTAACTTCTTCAAAGTCAGCTACAACATCTGCCACAATACGTTGTCGAACCTCATCATCTACAACAATATATTGTGTTCGTAGAATCTCATGTCGCGCTATCAAATGCTGAACTGCTTGTTGCAATTGAGCTACATTAAGTCCTGATGATAACCGCCATAAAAAAGGTACGTTATACACCGTATCTTTATGGTTTGATTTCCATAATAAATACATACGCTTTTGTGCAGAGCTCAGCACATAATCATCTTTAACTATAGCTTCTGGAATCACTTCATAGTTTTGTTCTTGAACCTTAGCAATCGCTTGTGCTAGTTCAAATACAGTTGGCTTTTGTAATAAATCACCAATTTGTAATCGTTTCCCAGTAGATGCCTCTATCCGATTCACCACTAACGTTGCTTTTAATGAATGGCCACCTAATTCAAAGAAATTATCATGAATACCTACTTGATTCACATGTAAAATATCTGCAAAAATTTGGCATAGCAAGTGTTCGGTATCTGTACTCGGTGCTACATAGGCATCCGTATCGACATAGTCCATGATAGGCAATGCCTTCTTATCTAATTTCCCATTAATAGTAATAGGAATTTGCTCAATATGCATGAAATTAACTGGTATCATGTACTCCGGTAAGGTCATACGTAATTGTGATTTAATCTTATTATGTGATAATGTATGCATCGCTTCATAATAAGCAACGATATACTGATCTTGATCATGATTTTGAACAATAACAACTGCTTTATTAATACCTTGTATACGCTCGAGCGCATGCTCAACCTCTGACAACTCAATCCTAAACCCTCGAATCTTAACTTGTTTGTCCTTTCGATATAAATAATCTATGTTGCCATCGGGTAATAGACGAACGATATCACCACTTCTATACATCAGCTGATTTATATTTGAATCTTTGATAAATTTATCTGCTGTCAATTCTGGCTGATTTAAATAACCTGCAGCTAACCCAAAGCCACTTGTACATAATTCTCCAGGAATACCAACGCCACATCGACACTCGCCTTGCATGATATAAACATGAGTACCAAGAATCGGTTTACCAATAGGAATACGATTTGGAACTTTGTTAGGTATATTATACGTCGTTGTAAATGTTGTATTTTCAGTTGGTCCATAACCATTAATAATTTGAGGATGCTTCGGTTTTTGATTAAGCAAATCCACCCACTTAGCATTCAATACTTCTCCACCAATTAATAAGTACTTTAACGGTACCAATACTTCTATTCGTTCACTAGCAATCTGATTAAATAATGAGGAGGTTAACCACATAGTATTAACGTCATTTTCATTGATTAATTGTTCTAACGCTATTGGATTTAATAATTGTTCTTTTTTAGCAACAATCAGCTTTCCACCATTGAGCAATGCACCATATATTTCAAATGTTGCAGCATCAAAGGCTATAGTTCCTGATAACAAAATCGTCGTCTCTTCATTTAATGGTACATAATGATTTTGATGGACCAAGCGAACAATACCTCGGTGCGGAATTAGTGTACCTTTTGGGTTACCAGTTGTCCCCGACGTGTAAATAACATAAGCATGATCTTCTAACGTGTTACATTTAGAAAGATTATCAATATTTTTCCACGCTATCTTATTCAAATCAATGTGATTAATATTTTGTTTACCATTTTCATATAAAGCTTGGTACGTTATTACAACTTTAGGCGTTGCATCTTTTAAAATGTACTCCTGACGATCACTTGGATAGTTCGGATCAATTGGCACGTAAGCCCCACCAGCTTTCAACACACCTATCATCGCTATTATCATCTCAATACTTTTTTCAGCTATGACAGCGACACGATCATTAGGTTCAACACCATACTGGTTTCTCAAACGGTGTGCTAAATCATTCGCGCGTGCATTCAATGTTTGATATGTTATAAACACTCCGTCAAATTGCACAGCGACATGATTCGGCGTTGCTTCAACTTGTTGCTCAAATAAGGTAACAACTGTTTGCGCATCATCTATCTCAGGCAAACTTACATTGATATCGTCATATAATTGAATATCACGTTCTGTCATCAAATTAAGTTCATCTACAGTTGTTCGTTTATTTCCATTTTCTTCAGTAATTTGCAAATAAATATTTCGAACTAAGTCACTCAGCGTCTCGATTGAGAGCAAATCATATGCTGTACTGTTATATATAATTTTGAACCCGTGTTGATGTGGAAAAATTTCAATATCCGCTAAAGATGTATGTGCATCATGTATTTGATGTACATCCTCAATAACATCATTACAACAAGACATCATATGATGATAACAATGAAAAATAGTCTCTAGTGAAAGCGAAGAATTCGCGCACTGTAATTGCGACATATTTTGCAACACACATTTATTAAAATCTGTTGTAAAACGTTGACATACATCTTTTGCATCGATTGTTAACGTTAACGGCACAATATTTCCGTGTAAATCATTTGGTAAATGTGATGGTACATGTATACCTAATGTGACATCATGTTGTTGACTCATTATATGATTAGCTAAATACACACTAACAGCCAACGATGCCATATCTATTGATGTCATATCATCAATCAAATACGTTTGATATAAAGCTTGCTCAAATGGATGCTTAATTGGTAAATAACTATCAATATGGATGTCAGAGTTATTCTCTAACCGAAAATAGTTTGAGTCTAATGCTATATGCGATGCATCTTGATTGTGCTTATCATCATTTCTATTTAAATGTGCATGCTGTCGAGTATTGTTAATAACAGTATTGCCACGATATGCATTGCATAAATCATCAAGAAAAATATCAATTTGACTATCATCGAAAATGGACACATGAAAATCTAATAGTATATATGCAGCATCAGCGAACTGAAACAATTTAAATTTGAATAAAGGTGAATCATTAAAATGGTAAGTACTTAATTCTTGCTTAAAAAAAGCTTCTAAATCATAGTTTGCGGAAGAAGTTGGAACTTGTTTTATCTCAATAAAAGGCAGAAATTCATGAAGTATCATTGTTAAATTGTCATCGGTAGTAACATCAAAAAAATGTCTTATAGATGCATGTTGTTGCACAATTGTCGATAATGCATACATCATTTTAGTAGCTTCAACATTTTTAGCGAGTTTAACCCAATACGCATTACGGTGTGTCGTTGATTCTGTATTATTTTTGTATATACGAAAATATTCCTGCTGAAATCTCAAATTACCCATAATCATAAAAAGTCCTTCTTTCATATCATAATACTCATTACTTACTGAAATTGCATGATGATATGATAACCGACGAAATGTTAATTAACTCGTTATGTAATGATTAATATAAAACACCATTCGCAACATATGAGCGATATATTCTACCCTAAAATACATCTTGTATCATCGTTACAATTGGTATATTTTTCAATGTAAATTACATACATCTTCGATAAATAGTACACTACAACTCGTTAATCACTTTCTGTTGTTCACATCTCATTGCAAATTCAATATTGTTGTTACAAAATATCCATGAAGCAAGTTTATATTAAACAAACAACTCGCATAAAACAATTGTTATCCTTAAATTTTAACAAATTCTTAATAAATTTATCTCTATTTTAATTACGACCGAATTAATAGGTTTTCAATATAAAAAGATGCATAAAATAAATATTTAAATAAATTCAATTTGTATTCACTTGTTTTTGTCCCCCGAATACACCAGCAACAAGCATGCTAGCACCAATTGTTAAAACGATAAACATATACAGTCCCATTTGTAATGACGTTAAGAAAGCACCCAACACAATCCCTAACCTAGCTAGTGTTTCTGAAAAATGAATACCTAATGCATTAACTGCACTATATGTTCCTCTTTTAGCTTTAGGAATAATTTTAAAGCGTTGTTCTGAAACTATAGGCGAATAAATAATTTCACCTACAGTCGCAATTATCATAAAAACAACTAATAAGCCAAACTGATTAAGATAGGTTAGACCACTATAGCCAACAATATAAATCAGCAAACCAGTGATTAAAGCTTTTTTAAAATCTATTTTCAATACAACTTTCGAGATTGAATACGTGAGTAAAATGACGACGACCGTATTAATCATTAGCAAGATTGCTAACATCTTAGCACCTGTAATATCATATGAACCTATACTTATTGTTTCAAACTGATTCTTTAGTCTAATAGCAATATATGAGGAGATTGAAAATTCACCCATCATGATGATACTGAACCCCGAAATCAATAACATATAATTACGGTCTTTCAAAACTAATTTATAACTGCGAAATATATTCATTATTTGTAATTTTTGATAACGACTTGCATGCCTCTTGTCATCACTTTGCTTTACTTGATTTCGGTCTTGAGGTAACCAAATATATAAAATAAAGAGTACAATTAAAAATATACAAGCTGCTATTAAGAAAAGTAGTAACATACTGTAGCCATACATCAAGCCGCCTAACAATGCCCCAATAGCTACCGATAAGTTCGTCATCCAATAGCTAATCTTGTAAATATAATGTTCCACGTCTTCGGTAATTGCATCCATAATTAATGTGTCCATAACTGGAAATTGTAATCCCCAAACGATTGTAAATATGGCATATGCAACACAAAAACCAATAATTTGCCACAATTGATGTGACCCAAATATGCCCATGAACACAAGCATTATCACCATCGTCGCTTGATAAATAAGTACTAGCAACTTTTTCGGAAATATCTCAATAAGGTAACCAGATATAATGGACAATGGAAATTTTAGAACCACTAAACCAACAAGATATATACCGACAATTGATTGACTTAACATATCTGTTAAATATAGTGCTATAAACGGTATAAATGCTGTCGTAATAATTAGCTGTAAAAAATTGCTAATCAATCGTACTTTCAAAGTCGTACTTAAGCGTTTCATTAATAACTACACCCCTATCCACATATATACACACTACCATTTATATAAAATCTATTATTAGATTATACGTTGAAACAAAGAATTTTTAGTTATACAAAGTTATTTAACAAACAAATGCATCGACTTTACAATGCATCTTGCATATAATGCCTCAAAAAAATTAGCACTATATGACTATATATTATTCCAAATGAATGAAATTTATCAATAATTGCGTAAGTGAACACATATGTGCGTAAATGTTAAATCATTGTCCTAACATAGCCGTGACTATACTTAGATGTAATCATAAAAAAACTACTGCCATCTTTACAACAGCAGTAGTGCTTATATAATTCATTTATATAAAATTGAAAGCGTTAATCGCTAGCCCAGCATCCTTATTCTATTTAGCTGTATAACTTTTACTAGCAATACGACCACTTGCAACAATAATATCTTTATCTTGGAAAGGTTCATGATTGAAGAAACGCTCTAAAATATCTTTAACTCCATCTTCAATACGTTTTTGTGCTTCTAAAGTCATACCTGAATAGTGAACTGTCATAGCATTTCTAGGCATTGTTCTCCATGGATGATCAGCAGGTGCAGGTTGTGGATACCAAACATCACCAGCATATCCTTGTAAATGCTCGGATGCTAACGCTTCAACTAACGCATCGCGATTTACAATTTTACCACGTGCAGTATTCACTAAATAACTGTGTTTTTTCATACGACTTAAAACATCTTTATCAAATAAGTTATCAGTTTCTGGTGTTAATGGTGCATGAATTGTAATCGCATCACTTGTTGAAACAAGTTCATCAAAGCTTACAAATTTAGACAATTTATGGTCTTGTTGATTGATTGGATCATAGTGTTGTAATGTTACATTAAATGGCGCTAATCTTTCAGCAACAAGTTGTCCAATTCGACCAAATCCAAAAATACCAATTGTTTTGTGTTGTAATTCATGCGCATGATTACCTACTTGAGACAAGTTCCATTCACCTTCTACTGATTGACGATGACCTTCTTCATAGTTTCTAAGAAGTATTAATAAATCCATAACCGCATGTTCTGCCACACTAACTGTATTACTTCCTGTAACTTCAACGACACCAATATTGTGTTCACTTGCTGCCGCTAAATCTACATGGTCAGATCCTACACCTGCTGTAATTGCTAATTTCAAGTTCGGTGCTTTTTCAATACGTTCACGAGTCATATATGCAGGATAAAATGGCGCACTAATAATCACATCCATATCTGGTAAATGTTTATCTAAGTCTTCACCATTATCTGCTAATATAATGAACTCATGTCCTCTTTCCTCTAAAAATGTTTTTAATCCTAATGCTTTTTTAGTATTAAGTAATTGATTTTCTTGACCTTCTACTGCTTCTGGAAATAACGCTACGATTTTCATATCCATCTCTCCTAAATGATAAATTTTGACTTCCTTAAAGTACGTGTTGCATGTTGCTTGTTTTAAAAATATGACAAAAAAACGGCACCGTTTGACATACCACCCCCTTGAATTATTGTTAAATTCAAAGCGAAGTTAGCAAACAGCACCGTGTACCTTACACCAGCAACACTTATTCTATTGACTTATCGAAAACAAATATTGAAATGACTTCATCATCATTCAAATCAATATCTGTAAATAATTTTACGAACTTAGCGCCTACAAGACTTTCCATCTCATTTACATCTATTTCTTTATACATCTGTTTAATCTTCTCTGTGCGTGTATAATGGAGCATCGATTCATTGCGTTTGTCGTTTAGGTAAAAACTCTCAACTTTACTCAAAACACCTGTCATATGTGCAATCGCCCAATTATCTTTAAACGACACTCGAATACTATTGGGTCCTTTACCCACGTATTCTTTACGATAAGATCTTACTAGATTCGAGAATTGTTGTTCTTTAGTATGCGTATCTATAGTATTCACCTTCTTTAAAATAAGAAGTTCATTAATTGTTCACATTTTCATTATACACCTTATAAACACTTTTTCAATGATAACGATTATTATTATTACGAAATGTATATTTTCCTAGTTAAAAGGATATAACAAATAAACAGAAAATGTTTATAAACTAAGATTTATATTATTTTAAAAAATGTTTCAACAAACGCATCTAAACAACAGATCAGCATATCATACTTACCCCTTCAACTCTGCCTCAAGTTTACCTAAATGTCTTAATGTTGGTGTCAATGCTGCGAAGAAGAATCCTTCTTTTAACTTGCGAACTTGTGGCGAATATGGTGTGTACGCTCTTGAACCACCATTGACAACAGAAGCTTGATTTACATCTAACAATAAATAGCCAATGTTCTTCTTCAATGATATTAATTCACTTAAATGTGAAGTTAAGTTACCGTCATCTAATATTGCATAATATTCCTCTCTAAGTTGACGATAACGTTTTTTAAAAGCTTCAACATCATACTCTAAATATTGATTTATTCCGTTTTGCGCATTTGAAAATGCATCAATTAACTCTAAAGAACTTTTAATTGAGCCTAATCCTATTGGAATTTGGTAAGCAATAAATTGCGGGCGAATAGTTGCCGCAAACTGCTTCGCATCATGCGTGATGATTTGTGATTGTGGCACTACGACTTGATTCAATGTGATTTGATACGTTGCTGACCCGTTGACCCCTAAAAAATTTGTTTTTTCAACGAGAGTGATACCATCTTGATTGGCACGTAGAATGAACATGACAAATTCATCTGATGATTCATGTTTCGAAATCGCACCAAAATAATGGTCTTCTTGAATATTACTTACAGCTGGCATACGTCCACTGACAACCAATTGTCCATCAACATAAGTGTGTTCAAGGTTCAACTTTTCTAAATCATTAAATGACTTCATCGGATTAGACAATCCGGTAGCACCTAATATTTCTCCAGATAACAATTGCTGTTGTAAGTCATTATTTAAATGTGGCTGCGTGGCATTTTCTAAATACGTTGAAAAAGCTAATTGGCACCATAAACAAAATCCTGTTGTCAAACAAGACTGCGATACAGCTTCGATTACTTCAGCATTTTTTCTCAATGCCGCCTCACCGAAATAACCATCTACAAATAATTGTTGAATAAATGTTCTCGGATAATACGTCCCTTCATCAACTTCTACTAAATGAGGATCTAATTGTTCTTTGATAAGCGTTTCTAAAGTCATCATCATCTCTCCTTATTCACCAAATCTTCTAAGTATAAACTGCTCAATATAACTAATGAATCGATCAATAATAAAACCAAATAATCCGATAAAGAATATTGCTGCTAAAACATCTTCTAAGTTCAACATATTTCGTGCATCAACGATTAAAAAACCTAATCCCGATTGTGCACCAATCATTTCACCAGAAACTAAAAATATCCAACTTGTTCCTACCGCCATATGTATCCCAGCCATGATTTGTTTAAATGCCCCGGGAAATAATATATTGCGATACAATGACCACCCAGTTAAATTTAAATTTGCCGCTATTTTTAAATATTGAGGTTCAATGTCTCTAACGCCTTTAATAGTATTGAACACAATTGGGAAAAAAGCAGCGATAAAAATAATCGCAATCGCTGGCAAACTACCAATACCAAACCATAGAACAACAAATGGTGCCCATGCTATCGGAGATATCGGCCTAATCAATTGAAATAGCGGTTCGATAGCGTTGTATAGCCAACGATTCCTTCCAAGCAAGAAGCCCAATGGAATAGCAACCAACAATGCGACAACAAAGCCCGCTACAAATCTCCATAAACTAATTGCTAAATGTTGGAAAATTTCTCCAGTAACAATGAAAGTCCATATACTTTTTCCTACAAGAACAGGACCAGGTAACAATACAGGTTGGTAATGCCCAATAATAATGACCATTTCCCAAATGCCTAAGAAAATAATAAATGTGATAATAGGTAATATAAATTTGTTATTTGTGGGACGTGTCATGAACGCGATGCCTCCTTATACAATGACGGTTCAACAAAGTCATCATATGCAGGTGGATTAAACAAATGATGTTGTTTTACCAATGTCGTAATTTCTTGATAGCCGGATGGCTTAATTGTTAAATCACCATAGGATGTCCATGCCGCTGACTGTGTTAAAACGTCACGACTTTGTTTAAAATGATGCGTCATAATGTCTACACTTTGCTTGCGATCATTCATTTTAAAGCCAGACTTTTTATAATCTTGTACAAATGCTTGCGCTACATCCTTGTGTTGATCAAGCAATTCCCCTCTCAGTACTAGCACACAGCAATACGCATCAGGTATAACGTCATCACCATGTTTCAAAGTCTTACCTTTGCCTAACTTTTCACCCAGTGCACCGAATGGTTCGGCTACAGAATACCCTGTAATTCTGTGTTCACTCAATGCGGCTGGCATTTCTGCTGGCGACATTTCATGATAGCTAAAATGCCCCGGTTTAATCTTTAATTGTTTACGTAATTCCTCAAGTAAAAGATAATGTGTTGAATAACGATGTGGTATACCAAAATGGTAATCATCGCCATTATTATTAAATTCATTTAAGTGCATACCTTTTTGTCCCATAATGACATTGCCTTCATGATGGCCCAATGCCACAGCCTTTATATTTGAGCTCTTCTGTTTTGATTTCATCGCTAGCTCTATTAAAGTTGATGCACCATCAATACGACCACTGTTTAATGCGTCCATTAAATCTGGCCAATTATTGAATTTAACTAATTCTAGTTTATATTTCGGATGATTGTATTGTGATAATAATTTTTTAGTCATCATCAAATTAGCTGAATGTGTAATCGGCAAATATCCAATTTTAATCACTTGCTGATTTTGGGCATTTTTAGACGGTTCTTTAGACGTCCTTTGCCAATCGCATCCTGTAATTATAAAGATTCCAATGATGACGATTATGCTTAACCTTTTCATCGTCACTCACTCCTTATAAATAATATTCAGGTTCAACTTGATGATGATTCAATGCAAATGTTTCCATAATTTCATTACGAATCTTAAGTAGGTGGCTATCATTACGACTGCGTGGATGTGATGCTGTAATTTCATATTGAGAAATAATATTGCACCCTTCACCTAACAGAACAATGCGGTCGGAAAGATAAATAGCTTCATCAATGTCATGCGTCACTAAAATAATAGTTGATTGCGTTTTATGTTTTAGTTGCACTAGTTGATCCTGAAGTTTATAACGTGTAAATGCATCTAATGCACCTAATGGCTCATCCATCAATATAACGTTAGGCTTATGCACATGCGCTCGACATAGTGCCACACGTTGTTTCATACCCCCGGACAGTTGCTCGGGAAAATGCTTTCCCCTGCCTTCTAAATCAACTAATTTAAGCTGTGCGTTAATCTCTTCATCACTAATTTTCTGTTGGAATCCAATCCTAATGTTGTCATTAATCGTTTTCCATGGCAGCAGATTATGATGTTGAAATAGCATTAAACAATCTGGAGACGGCTGTTGTTTAATTTCGTTATCAATAATGACACGACCAGATGATGGATGAATAAATCCACCGATGATATTGAGTAAAGTAGACTTTCCGCAACCACTTTTTCCTATGAAAGTGACTATTTCTCCCTTGCTAATGTCCAAATTAAAGTTATGAATTACTTTATGTGATCCAAAGTGATGTTGTAATTGTTGAATTTTAATCATGACAAGCCCCCTTTTAATCCCTACTATTTTAATAGGAATTAAGTGTATATCTAAAGGGCTATGCCAAACACAGCCCTTATATCGTGAATTGTTATATCTATAGATGATTATGGTTTGGTATGAGTGCTCTTATAACATAAGCGTTATTCAATTAACGACGTTATATTAATTTCAGCTCTACTAAATTTCAATAAAATGATTGTTTTAGACAATACTTGCATTTAGTTCATTAGTTTCTTCATATCAACTACTTACATTTATAGCATTGAGCTATTCTAATTAACTGCAATCGAAATCCACGTCAAACCTATATACATATATCTCATCAACTTGTTGTCTTATTAAAGTTTTTCGATGCCATCAATCGGTGTATCAACTGCTTTGCGCGCGCGACGTACCGCTTCTTCATCAGGTGCGTTGTATAAACAAATACATTTAGACATATCTTCACATACATATGTGCGTTTAAATTCAACTTCTGGCACTTCTTCATAATGAACAGAATTTTTCTTTTTACGTGCTAAATATTGATCCATCGTAATGCCTTCCGGAATGTTCCAAGTTACAAGGTAATCAACATGTGCATCACCATTTTTAACTTCATCTAAATCTTTACCAACTAAGCGTACTTCTTTGACTAATTGAATACTAATATCTGCTTCTGTTAAAAATTGTTTAGCTTCTGCTTCGTCATTTGCTTCCACAATAAAATAACCATGAGTTAAATTTTCAGTAGCTTGTACTTCAATTAATGTTGGAATTGTCTTCGTAGATAGTGATGCTGCCTTTGCTTCTAGTTCTTCTTTCGTTGATGCAAAATCAAGATTGTTAGCTTCTAATAAAAATAATGTCATTAATAAGACCTCCTATAACAATGGTTGAAAAAATATTACTATAATTCTTATCAGATTACAAGGATATTAAGCTATTTTTTTAAATATTTAGATAAAATTCTGTAAAATATATTTTCAAAGAGTATAAAAATAATGTTAGGGTATAAGTAAATAAACATATATATAGGGGGCTATCATTATGGATAAAGAATCTGTCGTAGCAAGTTTAGCAAGAAACAAAAAGATTGCTGTAGAAACAATGACCGGTCAAAGGTACATCATAGAACGCATTTTACATACAAATGATGAAAAACATATTCATATTTTGAAACCTAAAAATGTCGTGTTAGATGTAGATACCATCAAAGACATCGACGAAAATCATTTAGATGATGCAACATAAGTATAAAACGAAACGTGCGCCTATGACATAGATTAATGTTTTAGGCGCTACAATGTTTTATTTATGTTAATTTGTCGAAGTATGGCTCATCTAATGGATTCAATTGCAAGTTTTCAATTTGCAACGTTGAATGTGCAATGCCATATTTTTCTTTCAACAATGATGATACTTGATCAATCGCTTGATAATCATCACCCTCATATTTTTTATCTAACACAACATGGGCGCTTAATGAATAATGCTCTGTTGTAATACTCCACAAATGAAATTCATGTACATCTAATATGCCATCTATGTTTTTAATATCTGCCATAATTTGATCAGTATCCAAATGTTGAGGCACACTTTCCATTAAAATTAACCACGCATTACGCGTAATTTTATAACCACCACGTAAAATGATGAGTGAAATTACAATACTAATGATTGGGTCGATGATGCGCCATCCTGTAAAGTAAATCAATACAACTGCAACGATGACACCAATAGAGTTCAATAAGTCTCCCATGAAATGCCATAATGCACTTTGAATATTGATATTGTCTTCTTGTTTTAAAGACCTTACAAGGATAACAGTCAAAATAATATTGACGAGTAAACCAATACTAGCAATCATAAACATAATGCCACTTTCAATGGGTTGCGGATAAATAATACGTACAATAGCTTCATATAAAATCCAAATTGAAATCACAATTAATGCTAATCCATTTAAAAATGCCGCTAATATCTCAAATCTTAAATATCCGAATGTGTAGCGTGCAGTCGGCTTCTTACTAGCAAAATAAATTGCCAACATTGACAAACCGAGTGCTAATACATCACTAAGCATATGAAATGAGTCTGACAGCAATGCTAATGAATTAGATACTAAACCTCCAACAAATTCAATCACTGTAAATAATAGTGTGATGATAAGTGATGCCCATAGCGTCTTTTTAGAACTTTGTTGAATTTTTTGATGATCGACATGATGAAAATATTTGTATCTGTTTATCGTATTCGCCTTTTTCCCATTCATACGTTTGCCACTCCTAAATAAATGCGTCGTATTTAATATTGTCGCTTTTAAAAATAATTCTTTATAGCTTCTCAGATTAATATTAATGCTTCCGGAATTAACCATAATTTATACACCATCGTTCTTCTCATGACAACTCATTAATCTTTACCCTTTATACCTTTATGTAATATCACCTTGGAAAAAATTTTGCAGCACACTCGCTCTTTGCTTTAACCCTAGCATATAGAAATTTTTAATAATGTACGAGATTATTGTGTGAGTTACATAAAAATGACAAAAAAGTATCTCAAATTTATTGTTTAGTTTCATTAAGTTCAAAAAATCGCAATAACTTTTATGATTGTTCCACATATTAAAACAAACGATGACTTTGCATATTGAACTTCATATTTCTAAATCACCATAATTCATAAACAACTCTGTCCTTATAATAGCCGCATCGCAAATTAGCATAATTAAAAACAGCAGTAAGATGATTTGCAATTAAAAACCATCCTACTGCTATTATTTTAGTCATTATATCCTAATATCATGATACGTGTTCCTAAATATTTTGTTTCGCTTAAAATCTAAACAACTCCGTAAACATGCTAAGACTTACCGCTAGACTGCCTGCAAACACGCTTCAGAAACGATATTTATTCTAGTACAAACCTTTTAAAGCATTGCTTGTATCAATATAAATATTTTTAACTTGTTGATAGTTACTTAACGCACCTTTATAAGTTTCTCGACCGATACCTGATTTTTTATAACCACCAAATGGTGCGCCTTCTGGTACTTGGTTGTAAGTGTTAATCCAAATACGTCCTGTACGAACAGCTTTAGCAATATTTAATGCACGTGTGATATTTTGAGAAAATACGCCGCCTGCTAAACCATACTCTGAATCATTAGCTATATCAATTGCTTCTTGATCGTCCTTCACTTTAATCACTGTTAACACTGGTCCAAATATTTCTTCTTGCGCTAATTTGTGATGATTATCTGGCACAGCAATTAATGTCGGTTCAAAGAAGAATCCTTTATCTAACCCATTTTCAGTTAAACGATGACCGCCTGCTAAAATTTGTGCATCTGATTCTTTTGCTGCATCAATATATGATTGAATTTTATCTAATTGATCCTTACCAGTTTGACTACCCATTTGTGTAGCTTCATCTTGTGGATCTCCAACTTTAATATTTGAAAATGCCTCTTGTAAACGTGGCACCAATTGATCATAAATTTTTTCATGAACTAATAATCGAGAACCTGCACTACATACTTCACCTTGGTTGAATAAAATACCTAACTGAATGCCTTCAACTGCAAGGTCTAAATTAGCATCATCTAATATGATATTGGCGCTTTTACCACCAAGTTCTAATGTAGCGGGTACTAGATGTTTTGCTGCAGCTTCGGCAACTTGATAACCTACATCAGTTGAGCCCGTAAATGATAATTTATCTACACCATCATGATTGAAAATTGCATTACCTGATTCTGAACCTTTACCCGTTAGTATATTGACAACACCTTTAGGTAATACCTCTTGGAAAATTTTAGCAACTTCCAATAAACTTAATGGTGTTGAAGACGAAGGTTGAATCACAATTGTATTACCTGCAGCAATGGCTGGCGCAATCTTCCATGCAGCTAATAGCATTGGGAAGTTCCAAGCAACAACAGCACCTACGACGCCAATCGGCTCATGTCGTACGATACTCATTGTGTCTTTATCGATATCATTCACTGTACCTTCTTCTGTTTCAATAACACTTGCGAAATAATGGAAATGTCTTGCAGCAAATGGAATATCAATTGCTGTTGTCTCACGAATCGGTTTACCATTATTTAATGTTTCAATCATTGCAATTTTATCTTTTTGTGCCATTAATTTATCACAAATATCACGCAACATTTGTGCACGTTCTGATTTAGAAGTTAATGACCATGATTCAAATGCCTCTTGCGCCACTTCGACTGCATAATCGACATCTTTATCTTTTGCTCTTGTAATATGTGATAGTGTTTCTCCAGTTGCTGGATTAGTCACTTCGATTGTTTCGTCACTGCTACCTTTAACAAATTCCCCATTGATAAATAAACCATAATTCTCTGCTATATAATCTCGAACGTTTACTGCCATATTATCTCTCCTTTGTTTATTGGCTATAATATAAATCTCTTAGCATCATATTTAATAATGCTTTTAAACGATATGATTCACATTATATAGTAAGCGTTTACATTTTATAAAATAATCAGCTCACAGAAGTCTCATTTTTAAAACTTTTGCGTCGTTTTTGCACATAAAAATAATCTTATTTTCGAAAACATATTGCACTTTTCAAAAATAAAACACATAATATAACTATAATACTTGAGAATAATTCTCATTAAATAGTTTAGTTGTTATGAAAGCGCGCTTAAAACGCGTTAATGGGACAAGGATAATTCAACAACGTTTCATTTTACTGAGTCATTGCACTTATCATACACATTATATTTAGCATGAGTTATATTACTAAAATAATATTACATGCGCAATAGTACTAGAATGGAGTTTTTTCAATGCGACTTATTTTAATCGTCATTGGCTTAATATTTACAGCGCTTGGTATTGCAGGTGCCGTATTACCTTTACTGCCAACGACCCCTTTTTTACTCGTAGCAGTTTTTTGTTTTGCTCGAAGTTCAGATCGCTTTTACAATTGGCTTATTAATCAAAAAATTTATAAAGAATATGTAGAAAACTTTTATTTACATCGAGGCTACACGCTACAACAGAAAATTAAAATTTTAATTAGCTTATACATTGTAATAGGTTTTTCAATTTATATGGTGGATGTTCTTGCAGTCCGTGTAGGATTAATCATCATGGTTATCATACAGACCGCTGTACTCTTTACATTTGTAAAAACATTACCCAAATCAAATCATAAAATAGAGGAGTGATTGCCCATGTTTATGGCAGAAAATAGATTACAATTACAAAAAGGCAGTGCGGAAGAAACGATTGAACGTTTTTACAATAGACAAGGTATTGAAACTATTGAAGGCTTCCAACAAATGTTTGTCACTAAAACATTAAATACCGAGGATACAGACGAAGTTAAAATCTTAACTATTTGGGAATCTGAAGATAGCTTTAATAATTGGTTGAATTCCGATGTATTTAAAGAAGCTCATAAAAATGTACGTTTAAAAAGTGATGACGATGGACAGCAAAGTCCAATATTATCAAATAAAGTATTCAAATATGATATTGGCTACCACTATCAAAAATAAATATATTAAAAACCCCTAGTCACCGCTGGTTGTCTAAACCAACTTCATGATTAGGGGTTTTTTATTATTTGTGACGTAAAGGTATGAATTCATCCGGCTTGTCTGAGCGCAATCCAAAATAATATTCTATTGCTTCACAAATACGTTGTGATGCTTGTCCATCACCATATGGATTATTCGCTTGACTCATACGTTGATACGCTTCATCATCCTCAATCAATTGTTTCACATTTCGAACAATATTGTCATAATCTGTGCCAATTACTCTCGATGTTCCCGCCTCAACGCCTTCGGGACGCTCTGTATGATTCCTTAATACCAACACAGGTTTTCCAAATGTAGGAGCCTCCTCTTGAATACCACCAGAATCTGTCAGCACGAGGTACGATTGATTTGTAAAATTATGGAACTCAATCGCATCTAATGGCTCAATTAATTCAATCCGATTTCTCCCAGATAAATATTTTTCGGCAATCGCTCTTACCTTTGGATTACGATGCATTGGATAAATGAAGACAACATCTTTATATTCATCTGCCAAATCTCTTACTGCTTTAAAAATCTGATGCATCGGTTCCCCAATATTTTCACGACGATGCGCTGTTAGTAAAATAACTTTCTTGCCTTTATGTTTATTAATAATCGTTGAAACAAAATCATTTTGAACTGTTGTTGACAATGCGTCAATAACTGTATTTCCAGTAATAAAGATACTCTCTTTGTCTTTGTTTTCAAAAAGTAAATTTTTAGCTGCAATTACTGTTGGTGCAAAATTCAATTCAGCAATATTACTTACCATGACTCGATTTAACTCTTCAGGAAATGGCGAGTATTTCTGATGTGTTCGAAGTCCAGCTTCTACATGTCCGACCGGAATTTGATGATAAAATGCTGCCAAACTTCCTACAAAAGTCGTTGTAGTATCACCATGTACTAAAATCATATCCGGCTGTTCCTCATTAATGATGCTATCAAGTTTAGCAAGCGTATTCGCGGTAAGGTCCGCTAACGTTTGTTGATCTTGCATAATATTTAAATCATGATCAGCTTGAATATCAAATATACTTAACACACTATCTAACATATCTCTATGTTGTGCTGTAATCACAATGTTCGCTTCAAAGTTCCCATTATGATCAATTTCTTTTACTAATGGTGCCATTTTTATTGCTTCGGGTCTCGTACCGAAAATAACCATAATTTTTTTCATAACATTATCCTCTCTGAAGTTCAAACACATAACAGCTTATCTTTCCTTAATCATGTATGCCCTAGTTTGACACATTTTATTTGTCGATAAAATTAAATATATTGCCATAATTATAATACGATACATCTTCAAATGATGATTTCACAACATTTTTTGTATCAAAAATCACTTTATGCTTCATTTTATCAAAATGACTGTCCGATAAATTTTTAAATTCTGAGTGGTCACTTAAAATCAATACTAGCGATGCGTCTTTGACAGCATGTGACATATCATGTTCTACAAAATCTAATGCAACATGTGGATCATAAGCACATACTTCTATGTCTGGTTCTTGATTTAATAGCTCATAAATATCAAATGCTGGTGATTCTCTTATATCATCAACATCACCTTTATAAGTTAAACCAAATACTGTGACTTTATTCCCGCTCAACGCTTTAATGATTTGTTTCGTTGTATCAACAACATAGGCCGGCATTGAATTATTAATTTCACGTCCAGTTTGAATTAACTTTGCATTTTCAGGGTCTTTAGCAATAATAAAGTACGGATCAACAGCTAAACAATGACCGCCTACACCTGGACCAGGTTGATGGATATTAACACGCGGATGTTTGTTTGCCATTTCAATCACATCTAATACATTAATATTTAAGTTATTGCAAATTTTTGTTAATTCATTAGCTAAAGAAATGTTCACGTCTCTATATGTGTTTTCCATTAGCTTACTCATTTCAGCAGTACGTGCATCTGTTTCAATCATTTCTCCCTGAACGAATGTGCGATAGACACGTTTACCCGCTTCAATACAAGCTTTAGTCACACCGCCAATGATGCGATTGTTATGAACTAATTCTTCTAAAATTTTTCCTGGCAGTACACGTTCTGGACAATGTACTAAATAAATATCTTCACCTATTGTAAACCCTAAATTTTCAATGACCGGTTTTACAAAATCATCCATCGTTTTAGGCGCAATTGTCGACTCTACAATAATGGTATTTCCTTTTTCTAAAAATGGTAAAATACTATCTAATGCATGCATAACTAGCGAAATGTCACATGACCGGTACTGATCATCATTATTCGGCGTCGGAACGGCAATGATAAAAACATCAGATGCTTCTGGCGTTGTAGATACCTTCAATTTTCCCGATGACAGTACCTCTTCATAAACCTCTTGTAATCCAGGTTCTTCAATACTAATTTGACCACTTTGTAACTTATCAATCGTTTGCTGATTAATATCAACACCAAGCACATCGACGCCATGCTTTGCAAACATAATTGATGTTGGTAAACCAATATAACCTAAGCCAACTACTGTTAACTTCATACTATAACCTCCAAATAAAACGATTTGTATGTTGATTTTATTTAATAGATGACTTATGCCTTATCTTTGGTTGTCGTTTCATCCATGATGTCCGCAATAACAAGTGACATTTTTCCAGGAATAACTTCAAGTGCATTATTATTTTCATATAACGTATTGCTGTATATTAAATTGCCGAATAATTTTCTAAAGACCAACAACTTATTAAAATACTTATTTAGCATTGAAGGCATGTTGATCAATACCGTTTTATGATGTGATTGGCGACGTATTTCATACATTACTGACGATGTATCAAAGTAAAAACTATCTTGAGGATGATACACGCCTGTCACTTCTAATGATATTAATTGATCAATAAATGCTGTCAGATGTTTAATATATAATGCACTGCGCTGATTGTTAATATTTGGAATGATTGGCAATCGCTTTGACAATTGCATTAACCGTTGGAAATTTCCTGGGCAATGTGCACCATAAATCATTGGTGGTCTCACAATTGCTACTTTAAACGAATCACTAATCAACTCTTGTAATGCTTGTTCAGCGAACTTTTTGGAAATACCATAATTGGTCGTAGGGTTCATTGGTGTTTGTGTATCAATTTGATCTGATTTACCAACCTGACCTTCTTTTCCATAAACTGCCATAGTACTCATAAAAATAAATTGTTTAACGTCTTCAGCTTTAGCCTTTTGTGCCAATTGTTTCGTAAGCAACATATTCACTTGCATATAATCAGATAGCCTTGCTTGAGGTGAATTGTTGTGAACCAAAGCTGCTGTATGAATTAAAACATCATAATCTTTGAACGAGGTCGACTTCCATAATTGATTCCTAACATTAATTTGATCTACTTGATGTCCTTGTTCAATAAGCTTATCTTTTAAAGCATTACCGATATATCCATGTACGCCTGTAATTAAAATATTTTTTCTCATTAGTGATGCACACCTTCTGAAGTAACGATATTTTTAATTGTTTTATATATGATATACATATCAAGCATCATAGATTGATGTGTTAAGTAATAATGATCATACGCTACTTTTTGATCATCAGTAATATCATCTCTCCCCATCACTTGAGCTAGTCCTGTCACACCTGGTCTAATCGTATGCACGTTCGCTTTTGTACGTTTTTCGATTAATTCGTATTGATTATAAAGCGCTGGTCTAGGACCTACAATTGACATTTCTCCTTTTAAAACATTCAATAATTGTGGCAATTCATCAATAGAGGTCTTACGAATGACCTTCCCTGTCTTTGTTATATACGATGTTGAATCCATTAAATCAGTTGCAACATTAGGTGTGTCTATTTTCATTGATCTAAACTTATAAATATTAAACAATTCATTATTAATCGTCGGTCTTTTTTGTTTGAAAATGGCTGGTCCAGGTGATTCCATTTTAATTAGTAATGCTGTAATTAACAGAATCGGACTTAAAACTACTAAACCATATATTGAACTCACTACATCGAATAATCGCTTCATAATTATCTCCTCACTTCAACAGATTGTAATACTTCATAGTATTAATTTCTCTCGTATATTTATCTTTAAACAGTTGATGTGCGCGCTCACCCATCTCGTGCAATTCCTTACTCGAGTGAGTGTTGATGAAGTTATAAATGGCATGTGCATCGCCATTATCAATTTGGATACCCGCATCATATTGTTCAACATGTTGAACGATATCAGATTGCTTATCCATGATGAGTACCAACGGTTTCTTAGCTGCAAGGTAGCCATAATTCTTGCTCGGCACGCCTAAACCGACGCCTTCTTTAATCAGCGATGCAATACATACATCCGCAATTTTTAATACGTCAGCATAGTCTGTACCTGTTAAAAACTCAAACATTTTAACATTTTCAATACGATGGTCTTCTATTGCCGTTTTGACATCTGCAAATTTCTTACCATGACCACAAAGTATTGTTAACGTTTGAGGCTGATCCTTATTTAATTTTAAAAATGAGATAAGTGTCTCCATATCCTGTAACTGCCCCATATTACCGCTATACAATAAAATTTTGTCGTATTGCTCACGGTAAGCTTTAAATGTGTCATTATAGATACGATTGTCTTGTAATTGACGCATGTCATACCAGTTAGGAATCACATGGATATTGTCAGCATTTTTAGAAATTTGATGATTTAGTAAGTAGTTTTTCATTTCCGTACCAAGGACAATGACATTTTCAGCATTCTTGTAGACATGTCTATTAATGTAACGCATCAGCTTATCAATCATGCTACCTGGACGAGTTGCACCTGTCTTAATCGCATTATCAGGTGCTATATCATACACCACAAAAGAATATTTTTTCTTAAGCAGTCTGTGTAAAACGTCTGGTATTAATGGCAAGATTGGTGGATTAGAGTAAACAAGAATCTGATCATATTTCAACATTTTAGGTATATTAATCACGAATTTTGAAAATAAACTAAAGAAATTGATGATCCTTCCAACCTTACTTTTGTTATTAAACCTCGAATACTTGAGACGTCGAATGCGAATACCACGATGCATCTCGGTTTTAGAAACCTGTTTATGATTACTATATTCATATGGCCATCCACACATGACATCGACATTAATGTGATTCGCAATTAAATCTTCCGCCAATTGAGTTGGTAACGTCGCAGAAGATACATATTCCGGATAAAAATACTGACATAAAATCAAAATCTTTTTTTCACTCATCTAATCGACGTCCTTTTTATTAATGAATTTAGACTTTAAACCTATAATATTTAAAATCACATACTTAATAATGTTGCTGAACAGCGTTGTCCAAAAGAATCCATTTAGACCAAACGCAATTGTCATTAAAATAGTTATGAATATAAATGTAATCGTGTGAAACGTCATATAATTCGCTTGTAATGTTATTGATGCGTGTTTTGTATTTAAAGTTTGGATCATAATACTCACTGCATTGAATAAAACACCTATATTACCTAAAATAATAAACTTCGAATATAAACTTGAATCAATGTTATACAGTAAAGAGACAATAATTATTGTAATTGGATAACATATAATCATGACTAAACATAGGGCAGCTATAGCAAATAGATTAGTTTTCAAATATTGTTTCTTTATATTGTCACTTTCATTTACAGAAATATGTGAAAGCACTACATTATTAATCGGATACAGAAATGTAGCTAACATTTTCCCAATAAATGTTGAAAGAAATGATATAGTTACAGCTGTTCCACCTATAATTGGTAATAAGATTAATCTATCTAAGTAGAGATTCAAATTATTAAGGCTATTTGTACTCAGTAGCATCACATAATCTTTTACCACATTATTATCTTCACTTTGATACGCGCCTATAGTTAATCCCCGTAATTTAACCAATGTATATATCGTTGCAAACAATTCACTGGTAATAAAACAAACAATCCAGTTTTGGGTTAAATAATATAGAAGTAGTCCTATCAACAAACCTAAAAATTGAATAAGAGCAATATACAAAATCTGATTATATTTTAAAGTCATCCTAAAAAATACATTCAGATAAATCCTTAAGCACATTAAAATATTAAGTAGAATTAAAAAGATAATATCGATGGTGTTCAAATTAAAAAAGTAAAGAAATACAATAATTAAAGCTATACTCTCAATCAGAATTGAAATTAAAAGTATCAACACAAATTTCCAGTAGTAATGATTGGATTTGTATAGATTCATATTAATCAATCGTATATTGTTAAGCGTATTGCCTAATACAACACTCGTGATTGTTATTATTGTATAAATCGTTAAAATAGAACCAAACGCTTCATTACCTACTCGTTGATTAATAATTGGATAAGCTAAAAATTGTAATCCTAAAGCTATAAGCAACGTACCAATTATTGTCTTTACACTATCCATAATAAAAACTTTCTTAACCATGATGACGCCGTCCTTTTGTAATAAAATAGAACAACACAAACCAAAATTCACTTACAACTAAATAATTTGAACTAAACATTAATAATGTGATTGGATAGATTGCTATAAACATAACGAGTAAATCTATAGTGTTTGGATCATAGTTCCTAATCATTTTATAAACTAGTAGCAAAATGCAAATCATTATGATAAAAAACCCTAATAAGCCAAATGATAGAATCAACTCAATAATGATGTTATGTGGTATATTTCCGATTAGTTTATAATAGTTAAATGGCCCATAGCCTAATAACGGACTTTGTTGAATAAAGTAAATACCTTTTTCATAAATCGGTCCTCTTCCAGAAGTACCTTCTAAATTAAGTGTTCCACCTTGTAGATATGAAAATGTTCTAGTATTCGAACCTTTTGTAAAAAGAAAGTAAATCAATACACTAGATATGCTTAATGCAGAAATATACATAATGCTTTTTACTGCAATAGGTATTCCTCTTTTAAACGTAATAAGTATAAATGCAAATAAGCCGTAAAGAATTAATAAAATAGCACCTCCACGCCCTCCTGGTATAAACACAATAGGGATATCAATTATTGTAAATAGAACATATATCCACTTATGTTTCACTGAACCTTTCATAATGAAATAAATGCCTAATCCGGCAGTAAATGCTGAAAGGTACGAAGCGTTTTGATAGTTCATAAGTCCAAAATTGATATAGCTAGGTATCTCACCTGTAAGTTTTGGTATTAAAATTACAAAAATAAATGAAACAGAAAATATGAAAAATACTAATTTAAAAAATCTTTCTACCGTAGCCTTGTTTATATATTTAATATAAATACCACTAATTGCCGCTGGAACTGCCCATGTTAAAAAGAATAGAATATTATTTTTAGCTAGTTTCTCTTCCTTATCTGGTGAAAAATAATAAAAAGCTAGATAAAGCAAACATATAGCAATTAATAATATTAACCCTCGCGGAATTTCTTGCGTGACAATTATCTTATAAATAGCAAACACCGTAGTAATTAATGCTATACCAACCATGGTTGAGTAATACACCGGCTCTATAGGGAACCCTAATACTTCTTTAGTAAATGTAGAGATTACTATAAATATGTTCATGCTGATAATTGCACAAAGTACAAAAAATTTCATAGTTTACCTCTCTTTAAAATTTATATAATTTTACTAATCGTTCACTTTCTATTTGCCAATTCAAAATTTTAGACGCCTTAATTGCATTTTGACGTAAATGATTAAACAAATCGTGATTATCTCTTAATTTTCTAACCGCCTTTTCAATTTCTAACGGCGTAACTTCCTTTAGAACAATGCCAAATTTATATTTTTCATTGAGATAAATATGCTCTTTGACAGGAGATAAAATTACTGGTAAACCAGCATGTATACATTCAAAAATTTTATTAGATACTGTATATTCAAAATTAATAGATACAGGTTTCGTCAAGACAACACCAACATTACTTTCTGCTAACTTATCAACCAATTCTTTTACTTCAACTGGTTTATCCAACCTAATATTTTCCGGGTTATAACTAATCAGTTCTTTTATCACTTCTTCATGCGGACCAAACCCTCGAATTATGAATGAAGGGGCATTTTGTTTAAAAGCTGATGAAGCTATAATAAACTCTTCATATCCTCTGTCCATTACAATTTGACCTTGATATACGATTGATTTAAAGTTTTCGATTTCTTTAAATTCTCTGCTATCATTTAAAATAGGTGCATTCGTAATAACATTCGCTTCCTTCTTATATCCTTTAGATTGATAATATTCTTTTGCTGCATGACTTACTGTTACGAAGGCATTAACACGATGTTTTACAATGTGTTTTTCTATACTTTCTACAAACTTTGAAATAAGTGGAACTTTATTAATAAAGGCATTTTTCGCATATATTTCATGCGCATCATAAACAATATTAGCTTTTTTATAATTGCTTAAATAGACCATTAATAATACGTCGAAATCATTTGCATGTATCACGTCAGGTTTATAAGCTTTAATTTCTCGGATAACACCTGTTGCAAATCTTATACGCTTAATTAATTTAGAAAGAATATTTTTTGGATCTACCTTGCTACCTAACAAACGATAATTACAATCTAAATTTTCCAATCGCTTATTAGTAGCTTGTGAATTATTCATTCCAACAATTTTATAATCATTCGTAACGCCTTTAATTGTTTCTATTTGTTTAAGTACCCTTGGGTCTTGAACAATATTACTCGATACAATATTTAAAATTCTCATATCATTAAGTATCCTTTTTATTTAAATATTCAACCGAAAATCCTTTTAGTTTGTCAGGCGTTTTCTCCCACCACTTGCTTTCCAAAAGTTTTTCAATTGTTTTATTGTCAAATCGCTTCTTAATCACTTTTGCAGGAACCCCACCAACAACCTCATATGCTCCTACATTTTTAGTAACAACTGAGCCGGCTGCTATGACTGCACCAGTATTTATTGTTAATCCATCCATAATAATTACATTTGCACCAATCCACACATCATTTTTAATTGTTGTACGGCTTGGTTGGTCATTAAAGTCTATAAACTTTTGCTTTATGTTAAATGGATTATTATTAGAATAAAAAATCGGTGATGAGCTAAAAAAGTGTGTAGGATGTTTTCCTAACCCAATTTTTACATCCGAAGATATCGAACAATATCTTCCTACTTCTACATTATTAAAATCACTACCAAATCCAATATAACTGTATTCACCAATGTGAGAATTCCTGATTTTACACCATCTATCTATATAGTTATTGCCATCAAATTTTGAGTTTGTAATATACGCCAAGCGATGAATCTTAACATTCGATTCTTTAGAGGACTGGTTTTTCAGCAAACCAATTATCTTTTCAATCGCTATCCTCATCGTCATTTCCTCCAAGTATTTCGATTGATAATATCTTTATAGCTTTGAATAATTTTAACTACCTTTGTCGAAACATTAGTGTCTTTATAATCAATAGCATCAATCATCGGTTCGTTATTGTTTTGCATCTCTCTTGCTAGTTCAACGGATTGGATTAGATTGTTATAGGTAATACCACCTACAATAACCGTACCTTTATCTAGTACTTCCGGTCTTTCTGTGGAAGTTCGAATAAGGACACCAGGGAACTTCAAAATAGACGACTCTTCTGACAATGTTCCACTATCTGATAGCACAACAAATGCATCTTTTTGCAATGCATTATAATCAAAGAAACCAAATGGCTTTAACTGTTTAACTAGTGGATCAAATTCAAATTTACTTTCTTCAATTTTCTTCCAACTTCTTGGATGCGTTGAATAAATCACAGGCATTTTATACTTTTTGGCAATATCATTTATCGCATTCATTAATGATTTAAAATTCTTTTCATTATCGATATTCTCTTCTCTATGCGCAGATACTAAAATGTATTGTTGCGGTTCTAATCCTAGTTTATTTAAAACGTCACTGTGATTAATTTTATCTCGATGCGCTTCTATCACTTCTGTCATCGGTGATCCTGTCACAAAGATATTCGCTTTATTGAAGCCTTCATCTAATAAATAACGTCTGCTATGTTCCGTATAAGGTAGATTCACATCACTGACATGGTCAACAATTTTACGATTGATTTCTTCAGGTACATTCTGATCAAAGCATCTATTACCCGCTTCCATGTGGAATACAGGAATTTTTAATCGTTTAGCAGATACTGCTGCTAAACAACTATTTGTATCACCAAGAATTAAAAGTGCATCTGGTTGTTCGCGTAATAAAACGTCATATGTCTTCGCAATAATATTCCCCATCGTTTCTCCAAGGTTACTTCCAACTGCCTCTAAGTAGTGGTCCGGTTGTCTTAATTCCAAATCATCAAAGAAAATTTGATTCAATGTATAATCATAATTTTGACCAGTGTGTACTAATATCTGATTAAAATATTGATCACATGCTTTAATCGTTGATGATAAACGAATGATTTCAGGCCTTGTACCAACTATTGTCATTAATTTCAGTTTTTCCATGCGCTATACCTCCAAGAAATACGTATCTGGCTGATTTGGATCAAAGATTTCATTCACCCACATAATAGTTACCATATCTGTGTCGCCTAAATTTTCAATATTATGTGTGTATCCTACTGGTATGTCTACAACTTCTAATTTGTCGCCAGAAACGTAATATTCAATGATTTCATCATCATTAACATGTCTAAAACGAATTACCCCTTTACCTGATACGACTAGAAATTTTTCGTTTTTAGTATGATGCCAGTGATTACCTTTAGTAATACCTGGTTTAGAAATATTTACAGAAACTTGACCACGATCCGGTGTTTTTATAAATTCTGTAAAAGAACCCCTATCATCCACATTCATAAGTAAGGGATAACTAAAGTCTGTACTAGGTAGATAGCTTAAATACGTACTATACAAATCTTTTTCAAACAAGTTATCTAATTTCGGCAATGTTCGATCGAGACGTGACTGTTTGAACTTGTATAATAAATCTACAATTTCTCCCAATGTCACTTTAAATACGTTTGGTACTGTAGGTACACCATTTTCAATCGTTGGAGTTCCTTCAATAGCACGTTTTATTTCAGCGACGATATCATCCACGTAGTTTAGCGTCAGTTCAACATTCCGATCATTAACTTGAATCTCTTCGTTACGTGCAATTTTGTAACAAAATGTTGCAATCACTGAGTTATAATTCGGCTTACACCACTTACCGAATAAATTTGGCCATCGATAAATATAAACCGTATTGCCATACTCTTCGGAATACTCTCTTAATAGCTGTTCCCCTTGCAACTTACTCTCACCATAAGGATTATCTTGTGTTGCTTGTATTGAAGACGATAATAATATCGCCGGCTTTTTCTTATTTCTAGTTAATATATCAAGTACATGATCTAAATAACTCACGTTTCCTAAGCTGAATTCTTTGTCGTGTTCAGGTCGATTAACACCTGCTAAATGCACGACAAAGTCTGCTTTCAACAACGCTGACTCTAATTCTTCCTCTTTAGTTTGTCGATGTACTTCGAAAATATGATAATCTGTCGTTGATGTTAAATCTGCTTTCAAGTTTTTTCCTACAAAACCCTTTGCTCCTGTAATTACAATATTCAACGTCAATCTCTCCTATCTCATTGAAGCTTTATAATCGTTCAATTCGTTTCTAACATATTCTAGTGTTAAAAGTTTTTCTTTTATCTCTTCCACCGTTAAAATATGTGTATTATCGGAGTTATATTCATAAGATTGCGTAATCTTTTCGTTACCGGTTTCAACATAATTACTATAATTTAAATCTCTGGAGTCTGCCGGCACTCTAAAATAATCACCCATATCTTCACATTGTGCGTATTCTTCTCTCGTCAACAATGTTTCTGCTTTTTTCTCTCCATGTCGCGTACCAATGATTTCAATTGCATTATCAGCTTCAAACAATTCTAATAATGCGGTCGCAAGATCCCCTACTGTTGAGCTTGGTGCTTTTTGAACCATGATATCGCCTGTCTCTGCATGCTTAAATGCATGAACAACTAGTTCCACGGCATCTTCTAAACTCATTAAAAATCTTGTCATATCAGGATCTGTAATCGTTAAAGGTTCTCCAGCTTTGATTTTGTCGATAAACAAAGGAATTACTGATCCTCTTGAAGCCATCACATTACCGTATCTTGTACCACAAATAAGCGTTTGTTCACTACGAATATTTCTTGATTTGGCTATGAATACTTTTTCCATCATTGCTTTCGAAATACCCATAGCATTAATAGGATACGCTGCCTTATCTGTAGATAAACATATGACTTTTTTAACATTTTGATGAATAGCACTTTGTAAGACATTTTCTGTACCAATAATATTTGTCTTCACTGCCTCAACTGGAAAGAATTCACATGACGGCACTTGTTTTAAAGCTGCTGCATGGAATACGTAATCAACATCTCGCATTGCTGTTTCTACACTTTGACTATCACGCACATCACCAATGTAGAACTTTAATTTTGAATTATTATATTTTTTTCGAATGTCATCTTGTTTTTTCTCATCGCGTGAAAAAATACGAATTTCTTTAATATTAGAATCTAAAAACCGTTTCATAACAGCATTACCGAATGATCCTGTGCCCCCAGTAATTAATAAAATTTTGTCATCGAACATAATTATCTCCCTTTTTGCCATTGGCATAGTTAATAATTTTTTCTTTACTAAAGTCATTGACGATGTCTTGAATAATGGCTTCAACTTCATTACATTTCATATGTTGTACTTTGCCACGATAAATTTTTTCAAATACTTGTTCAGGATGAACTTCATCTTTATTCATAAGCTCTTCAAACATTTTTTCGCCGGATCTAATCCCTGTATAAGTAATGCGTATGTCGTCTTCTTTTTTACCACTTAGCTTAATTAAATTACGTGCCAAATCTACAATTTTCACTGGTTCTCCCATATCTAGCACAAATACTTCGCCACCTTCTGCTAATGCCCCTGCCTGCAAAACTAGTCTAGAAGCTTCAGGAATTGTCATAAAGTAACGTGTCATTTCAGGATGTGTCACAGTAACTGGCCCACCTTCTTCAATTTGACTTTTGAAAAGTGGAATCACAGACCCTCTCGATCCAAGTACATTACCAAATCTCACTGCAACAAAATTTGTTTGATGTGTTTCATCATTTAAACTTTGAATAATCATTTCTGCAATTCGCTTTGAAGCTCCCATGACATTAGGCGGATTAACGGCTTTATCCGTCGAAATCATAACGAATTTCTTTACCTCTGCATTTTTAGCAGCTTCAGCAGTATTTTTCGTACCTAAAATATTATTACGTACTGCTTCTTCAGGGTTGTCTTCCATTAACGGCACGTGCTTGTGTGCTGCTGCATGATAAACTGCGTATGGTTTATACATTTCCAAAATTTCAAACATACGCGCTCTATTTTGCACATCCGCTATAATAGGAACGATATCAACATTTTTTCCGAAGCGATTTCGCAATTCACGATTGATTAAATAAATACTGTTTTCACCATGGCCAAGTAGAATAATACGTTCTGGATAGAAATTACAAACTTGTCTACAAATTTCTGATCCTATTGAACCACCTGCACCCGTAACTAAAATAGTTTTATTCGTCAATTCATTTGATATCATATCCATATCTAATTCAACAGGATCTCTGCCTAGTAAATCTTCTACTTCAACTTTTTTAAGTTGGTTCACTTCTAACTCACCAGACATGACGTCTTCTATATTTGGCATTTTCAATAACTCAACGCCATCCATATGGCAAATATTATTAATTTCTTTCAAACGCTCTTGACCAATAGTTGGAATTGCAATGATGATTTTTTTAATCTTATATTTCCTCACTAGTTCTGGAATATCCGCAATTTCACCTTGGACTTTTACACCCTCAGTAATTGTGATATTGCGTTTATGTTCGTCATCATCGACTGCTAATACCGGTTCAAGTTTCATTTCGTCACTTTTCAACATTTGTCTAATCAGCATTGAACCTGCTTGGCCAGCACCAACAACTAAAGTTGGCTTCTTATTAAATGACTTACCTCCAAGGTATTTCCGATAAATACGCCAAAATAACCTTGAGCCACCTATTAAAATCAAGTGCATCATCCAAGTAATTAAATACAATCTAAAAAACGGTCTATTGCCTGTAACAATTGTCACGACCACCATCGTAATAACGATAGATGTCGTCACAGCTTTAACAATTAAAATCAATTCACTCACACTGGCATATTCCCACGCTCGATGATACATATTAAAAATAAATGCTGAAATATGATGCGATATGAATAGTGATATAGCTGCCAATATTAATAATTTGACAGAATATGTTTTGAAATACGGTTCTAAAATGTAATAACTTACGAATACTGAAAATGTCACTATCAGTGAATCGATTAATGCTAGTATTAAAAGCCGCAATTTCACAGATAAATGTGCCATAAAACCCCTCATTTGCTGTTTATAACCCAAACCATCTTTTCTGTTTATAATCTTGTTGTGGCATTCGTTTAGGAATTTTTTTATCATCAACAACTAACTTCGCATTACTAATAAATCCGTTCATATCTTCATAATAATCACGTAATTTCTTATCATTAAATAAGTCTTTCATTAAGAACGGTCTGATTTCTGTGTTATGCGCATCTGAACCGATGAAATGTGTCAGATTGTTTTCAATCATTTGAATTGCTAATTTTCTAATTTTTTTACCGGAAATACCCGCTAATGACGCCGTTGTCACTTGACTTAAAGCACCTTTGTTAATTAAATCGTATAGTATGTCAAGGTTTTGACTTATTGCTTTATTCCGCTCTGGATGTGCAATAATCGGTACAAAGCCTTTACTTTGTAATTCGAAAAATAATTGATCAGTATAGTGTGGAACTTCATTTGATGGAAATTCTATTAGTAAATAGCGTGAATCATTAATACCGGTAATAACTTTTCGATCAATATCATTAAGGATTTGATCGGTAATTCTTATTTCCTGACCATAATAAAACTTTAGATTCAGTGCTTGTACTTCCTCTAAGCTTTCAATATGGTTTAAACATGATTTCACTTTTTCTATAGGTGTGGTATATCGAGGATGTAAGTGATGTGATGTTACAATGATTTCTGTAACACCTTGTGTTGTCGCTTGTTTTAAAAGATCTAGCATCTCTGTTTCATTTGTCGGACCGTCATCGATATTAGGCAATATATGATTATGAATATCAATCATACTTATTCATCTCCATAATAGTGATAATAACTAGAAGATTTATCTACTTTTGCCTTATTTAAAATGACGCCCAGAATGTTACTGCCTGCTTTTTCCATAAGTATTTTAGCTTTTTTAACTTCATTTTTATCATTTTTTTCACTATCAATGACTAACAGACTATCTTTAATAGCACGCGCATATAGTTGTGCATCAGTCACGGTATTAACTGGCGGTGTATCGACAATAATAATGTCGTAACGTTTATTGAAAAGATCAACTAACTCTTTAAATCTTTCAGAACCAATTAATTCTGTTGGATTAGGAGGTACAGGACCAGCTGTTAGTAAATCTAAATTATCAATTTCTGTCGTCGTAATAGCTTCTGACATAGTCGTTCTACCAATGATTAAATTCGATAATCCATTATTATTTTGTTCATTAAAAATATAGTTTTGTGTTGGCTTACGCATATCCCCATCGATAATTAACGTTTTATAACCTGCTTGTGCATACGTAATCGCTACATTGGATACGACTGTACTTTTACCTGCACCAGGTTTTTCAGAAGTAACTAATAAGCGCTTTACTTCGCCATTTGCTTTTGAAAACATGATGTTTGAACGTATACCCCGAAACTTTTCACTAATTGTTGATTTTGGTTTTTCATACACAAATAGTGTTGTTGTCGTATTTTCCTTTTTTGACATAAGTAGCAACCATCCTTAATTAAATTTTTGAATTGAACCCAATACAGGCAATCCTAATTCTTTCTCTACATCTTCTTCATCTTTAATTCGCTTATCGAAAATTACTTTGAAGAAGATATATATAAGCGCGACAACTAATCCTAAAAAGAATGCACCGATTAGATTCACTACAGTTTTTGGCGCGACTTTAACTGCTGTACCGTCTGCTTTAGATAAAATTGATACGTTATCTACACTCATAATCTTCGGAATTTGTTTACTTGTCACTTTGGCAAAGCTATTCGCAATTTTTTCCGAATCTTCCTTATGACCACTTTTAACTTGGATGTTGATAAGTTGTGTATTTTCTTGATTCGTAATTGTCAACATGCTCGACAATTTAGATGGTGAATACTTATCATTTAAGTCCTTTGACACTTCATCTAAAATTCTAGGACTTTTAACAATTTCTTTATACGTATTTACAAGTTGAATATTACTTTGAACCTCTTGTGCCATAAACTGAGGATTGTCACCCTTAGTTTGATTCACTAAGATTTGAGTATTAGCTTGATATTTAGGTGATAAGACGAAAAATGTAACAATAGCGCTAATTATTAAAAATAATAGCGGTAAAATAATTAAAATTTTCAAGTTTTTTTGTAATACTTCTTTAATTTTTGTTAATTCTAATGTACTTTCCATTATTTACCTCCCTTAAAAATTTTCATTAAAATTGGTATTATATATATAGTATTTACATATTACATACCATTTAAACAATTAATTACTTTTAAATCGCATTATTTACGCATATTCATTTATATGAAATTAAAAATAATTATACTCTAAAGTAGTAATAGTTTGTGAAATGAGTATCAATCTTAATATTTTCTTTATTTAATCAAAACCACCCGTGTGAACGGGTGGTTTGTTCTGCGGCTATAAGCCTTCCTTACTGGCCAGCCCTAAAAGGGCACTGACAAGTCAGCCAACTGCACTA